>OODN01000038.1_pt1 | contig 130484 bp, 128 predicted proteins | sample 1671651 | NCBI WGS metagenome assembly OODN01 (sample SAMN06348178, study PRJEB24527) | human gut metagenome | biome: human gut; feature: ankylosing spondylitis patient; material: feces | host: Homo sapiens | place: China | collected 2015-10 | reverse complement strand
TCCTGTTCAGTACAGAAATCATCTTGTTTCTTAGAAATACCTTTTTTTAAATTGTCCTTGACAAAGGGTACACTTTATTACTAAAATCTATTGAGATGCTTTTTATTACTATTTAACTTCTACTTTAATATTATCATCTTCTCCATCAATAATAATATTACATCCACTATAAATTTCGCCTGCTATCATATTTTTAGCAATTATAGTTTCAAGTGTATTACTTATATATCTCTTTAATGGTCTAGCACCGTATACTGGGTCATAACCTTCTTTAGCCATAACTTCTTTAGCTGAATCAGTTACTTCTATACCTATATTTTTATCTTTTAGTCTGTTTCTAAGAGCATTTACAAATATATCTATTATTTGTTTAATTCCTTCTATATCTAAAGGTCTAAACATTATTATATCATCAACCCTATTTAAAAACTCTGGTTTGAATCTATGTTTCATTTCACTCATAACTAAATCCTTAGTTGATTCAGTTATATTTTCTCCAGCTTCTAGTAAATAATGACTTCCTATATTTGATGTCATTATTATGAGAGTATTTTTAAAGTCTACAGTCTTACCTTTATTATCTGTAAGTCTACCATCATCTAGTATTTGTAAGAATATATTAAATACATCTTCATGTGCTTTTTCTATTTCATCAAATAAAATTACAGAGTATGGATGTCTTCTTACAGCTTCTGTTAATTGTCCTCCCTCTTCATATCCTACATATCCTGGAGGTGGTCCTATAAGTCTAGATACAGCATGTTTTTCCATATATTCTGACATATCTATTCTTATTATATTATCTTCACTGTCAAATAAGTTATTAGCTAAAGTTTTAGCAAGTTCTGTTTTACCAACTCCAGTAGGTCCTAGGAATATAAATGAACCGATTGGTTTATTTTCGTCTTTAAGACCTGCACGAGCACGTATTACTGCATTTGATACTGCTGTTACAGCTTCATCTTGACCTATTACCCTTTTGTGAAGCTCATCTTCTAGTTTAAGAAGTTTTTCTCTTTCTCCTTCAACTAATTTAGTAACAGGTATTCCTGTCCATTTAGCAACAATTTGAGATATTTCATTTTCTGTTACTTCTTCTTTTAATAATGCATTATCGTAACTTTCTTGCATTTTTAATTCATGTTCTTTTATTTGTTCCTCTAGCTTTGGTATTACACCGTATTTTATTTCAGCAGCTTTATTTAAATCATATTCTCTTTCAAATTTTTCTACATTTCCTTTAGCTTCATCAAGTTGAGATTTTAAATTCTTAATTTCAAGTATTTGTTTTTTCTCTTTTTCATACTTAGCACTCATCTCATCATTTTTAGATTTAAGCTCTGATATTTCTTTTGCTAATTTCTCTAGTCTATTTTTACTTTTTTCATCATTTTCTTTTAATAAAGCTTCTCTTTCTGTTTCTAGTGTAAATAGTTTTCTTCTTACTGTATCTAATTCTGTAGGAAGAGAATCTATTTCACTCCTAATCATAGCCCCTGCTTCATCTATTAAGTCAATTGCTTTATCTGGTAAGAATCTATCTTGTATATATCTATCTGATAACTTAGCAGCTGCAACTATTGCATTATCATGTATTCTTACTCCGTGATGTATTTCAAATCTTTCTTTAAGACCTCTTAATATAGATATAGTATCAGCTACAGTAGGTTCTTCTGCTATAACTGGTTGGAAACGTCTTTCTAATGCTTTATCTTTTTCTATATATTGTCTATATTCATCAAAAGTTGTAGCTCCTATACAGTTTAACTCTCCACGTGCAAGCATTGGTTTTATAAGGTTACCTGCATCCATAGCACCATCAGTTTTACCAGCACCTACTATTGTGTGTATTTCATCTATAAATAGTATTATCTTTCCATCAGATGATTGTACTTCTTTAAGTACTGCTTTTAATCTTTCTTCAAATTCTCCTCTATATTTAGCTCCAGCAATTAAAGAACCCATATCTAGCGCATATATTATTTTATCCTTTAAACCTTCTGGAACATCTCCACGAACTATTCTTTCTGCTAATCCTTCAACTATAGCAGTTTTACCAACACCAGGTTCTCCTATAAGTACTGGGTTATTTTTAGTTCTTCTTGATAATATTCTTATAACTCTTCTTATTTCTTCATCTCTACCGATAACAGGGTCTAGCTTATTCTTTTTAGCAAGTTCAACTAAGTTAGTTCCATATCTAGCTAATGCTTCATAAGTCCCTTCTGGGTCTTGCGTTTCAACCCTTTGACTACCTCTTACTTGAGATAATACTTTTAAGAAGTCGTTTTTATTTATATTATATTGTTTTAAGATTCTTCCTACTGCATTATTAGATTCCATATCCATAATGGCAAGCATAACATGCTCTACACTTATATAACTATCTTTAAACTCTTTTGATATTTCTTCTGCTTTTATTAAAACTTCATTTATTCTTCTTGTAGCTGTTACTCCTTGAGAACTTATTCCCTCACCATGTATTTGAGGTAATTTTTTTAATTCTAAATCTATACTACTTTTTAAAGCATCTACCGATACATTCATTTTATCAAATATATTAGGAATAAGCCCATCTTCTTGATTTACAAGTGCACTAAATAGATGAATAACATCTAACTGTTGATTATGATTTTTTACAGCTATGCTATAAGCATCATTTAATGACTTTTGAACTCTAACCGTCATTTTTTCTATATCCATAAAATATACCTCCATTGATTTATATATATAAAGACTATTATTTATTATGCTAAAAATTTCAAATAATAAAAGTATTTTCGAATTATTAGCACTCTATTAAGAAGAGTGATAATAACTTTATATAAACTATATACCTCCTTTATTAATTTGTCAATTATATATTTAATTTTATTTTATGGTAAATCTAGTTAATTTATTTATAATAGTAATAATTTTTATTATAAAGATAGTTTTAATATAAAATACACGCTTTAGTTTATAAGGAATATCTAGCACTTGTTTTGGTTAAATTATTAATGTAAATTAACTTCAACATAGGAGGATATTATGTCAAAGCAAAATGCAAAAAATAAAGGAAGAAAAGAACCTAAATTAGCTAAAAATGTAGCTAAGTCAAGTTTAGAAATAGGAGAAGAATTAAATATAGAACCAAGATTAAGACCAGCTAAAACAGGTTCTGTAAGCCAAAATACATCAAAACCTATTAAACCTAGAAAAAATAATAAAAAATTCGCTACGCTCATGTCGCCAACGACTTCGTCCGTTGCTTGAGCCACTGCGTGGGCGAAGCATTTCAAAATCTTTTTTACGCTCAAAACTAATTTATTGATATTACTTACATTAAGAAGTTATACACAATTTTTAAAGTATTATAATATCATTAAGCGTAAAAAATAAAATGGACTTAAGTTTATAACTTAAGTCCATTTATATAGTTTATGAAATAATCATAAATATAAAGTGCGCAGACACACCTGCACAAATACCACCTATAGTATGAGATAATATAGCTTTACTTGTAAGTTCTCTTGCATTTAATGCATCCATCATACCTACATGAGTGCTTAAATATCCACTCCAACACATTCCCATAGCTGTAAATACTGCTATATCATTAGGTGTTATTATACCATCTGTTATAAACTGAGGAACTAAACTCATTGCAGCTCCTACTGCACCTAAAGATGTTATTGGAAATGCTATAGCTTCAGCTGATTTAAATCCAAACAATGGTTCTAGTATAAAGCTAAGTTTTTCTCCAAGTATAGGAAGTAATCCAATTCCTTCATATGCAGCTCCTGTATAAATATCTGCTCCTGTAGTTGGATCAGTACTTGGTCCAAATGTTAAAAGCATAACCAATGTACATACAACTAATACTCCAGGTATTATAGCAAGTCCAAGTTCAACTCCACTTTTACCACCTTCAAGTATAGCATCTAATGCTCTTTGGAATACACTACCATCCCTTATTACTCTAGCTTCTTTAGCTGTACTTGATTTTAAATCAGATTTATCATCACATTTATCATCTTTATAAAACTTTTTAGTGAAATGTAGCATTATTCTAACACTTACTATACTACCTATTATAGCTCCTACATTTCCTATTAAAGCAGGTAATACATATTCTTCACCTTGAGATATCATAAATGTTGTTACGATAAGTCCCATACCAAAAGATGTACCTATATTACATAAGGCAGGAATTTGATATTTCTTAAAGTATTTAGTAAAAGACTTATCTTTACTAAATGAAATTATTGCTGGATTATCAGATAAGTAAGTAGTTATTGCACCAGCAATACTTGCACCTGGTAATCCATATAATGGCTTCATAAAAATAGCAAATACTTTGTTTAAAAGTGATATGACTCCAAATTCTGAAAGTAATGCACTAAGCGAACCTGCAAGTACTGCCATTGCCATTATTAAAAATACCGTATTTAAAAGTAAGTCATGAGCAGTATTCATTATAACTTTAAACATTATACCAGCGCCCATAATATTTGCCACATAAGAAAATCCAAAAAGTAAAATTCCTAAAAATATAAAAGCTTCTATATTAGAGGATTTTGTTTTTTGATTTACTATACTATTTTCCATATAATATCCTCCTTTTACAATTTTATAAAAATAATTGCATATTTTTACATTTTGTTTTTTATATTATATACTAAATTTTATTAAAAATCATTAATAATTTAAAGTAAAAAATTCGCTTCGCTTGAGCGACGTGTCGGCGAAACACTTCATTTCGCCAACGATATATCCTTGCTCACGCTACGGATACATCCGTTGCTCAAAAATATCATTTTTTACTTTTATAAAGTTATTGATATTACTCATATTCATGTGTTATCCATAATTTTTTCATGATATAATTTCCTTATAGGTAAAAAACTGCTTGTAAAATCATAAATTAATCGATTTATATCATTTAAATTTATTTATCATTAATATCTTATAATTATTAAGAAATAATCTCATAATAAAAAGCCTTGTAGTTTACAAGGCTTTTTATTATGAATTCATTATTTTTTTCTCTCTTATTTTACTTTTTAAAAAGTCACTTAATTCTTCTATTCCTCTATTATCTTTACAAGATACTTCAAATACTTTAATATTTTTATTTAACATACGTATATCTCTATAGAATTCATTTATGTCAAAATTAGTATGGTCTATAATATCTAATTTGTTTAATATAACTACAGATGCGCTTTTAAACATTAATGGATATTTAAAAGGCTTATCATTTCCTTCAGTTGTGCTCATAACTACTATTTTCATATCTTCACTTAAATCATATTCTTCTGGAAATGCTAGATTTCCTATGTTTTCTATAGCTAAAAAGTCTAACTTATTTATATCTAAGTTATCAAGAGAAGTTGAAATCATACCAGCATCTAAGTAACACAGTCCACCTGTATTAAGTTGGATTACATCTATATTATGCTTTTCTATTCTCATTGCATCTTTTGCAGTGTATAAATCACCTTGAATAACTGCCATATTATAATTTGTTTTAATATTTTCTATTAATTTTTCAAGTAAACATGTCTTTCCAGAACCAGGAGATCCTAATAAATTTATAGTAAATATTTGTTTCTCATCTAATAGCTTTCTATTTTTATCTGCCAGCTCATTATTATTTACAGGTATATTTTTTTCTACGATTATTTGTTTCATAATATCCTCCCTTGTATTATTAAAATCTTTATCGGCTTATACTTCATATATATTTATGTATTAGTAAAAATCAATATTCTTTCTATATATTTATGTATTAATAAAAGTCAATATTCTTTTTATATCTTTATGTACACAAATTTATTTTCTAGAATAATATAATACTAGCACTACAATATAGGGGGTGACTTCATGTTACAATCGTTGTTATTGGTTTTCTCTTTATGCTTAGATACTTTTGTAGCAAGTATTGCTTATGGTACAGATAAAATAAAAATACCTTTTTATTCTTCAATTATAATAAACTTAGTTTGTTCCTCATTTCTAGGTATTGCTCTGTTTTTAGGAGATTTATTGAATAATTTTATGCCTATTAATGTTGCAACTTATCTTAGCTTTTTTCTTTTATTAGGTCTTGGTATATATAGAGTATTTGAAGTATTTTGTAAAAAGTATATAAAGAAGTTTTCCAATAAAGATAAACCTCTTACTTTTAAAGTTTTTGACTTTAAATTTGTTCTTCAAATTTATGCAGATGAAATAAAGGCTGATTATGATAATTCTAAATTACTTAGTGCTAAAGAAGCTTTTTATTTAGCAATTGCTCTTTCCTTAGATAGTTTAGCAGTTGGATTTGGTAGCGGATTGGGATATGTAAACTATGCACAGGTTATAATACTTTGTTTTTTAGTTGGTATAGTTTGTTTAAGAGTAGGAAGTCAATTAGGAAGACATTTTGCTAATATAATAAATGTAAACTTATCTTGGCTATCTGGTGTACTTCTTATTATATTAGCATTTATAAGAACTTTTTAAACTTTAAACCTATTATATATATTAATGTATAATAGGTTTTTCTATAATTTACAAGTAAACATATATATATCAAAAATGGTATAATGTCTTATAAGTATAAAAGGTAAAATACTTTATATTTATAAAATTTCATTATGTGTTGGGGGATCTATTTATATGACATGCAACTATTGTAATAGCGACAATTTTAAATATCTAACATCTAGTACAAATTCTACATATACGTACTGTAGAGATTGTAATACCAACTTTGATATAGCTTATAAAAATGTTATTATTGATTCTATGTTAAAAAAGTTATTAGAAACTTTAAAGTGTGTAAAAACAGATTACTTAAAAATAGAAGTAAAAAAAGACTATAATACAATTGGACTTATAATAAATAATATTAATGTTTTTGAAATGGATTTTAAATATGAGTTTTCGAAAAAAGATATATATTATATAGAAAATGTTATTTTTGAATTAGTTCAAGATTTTTATGATTTTGATTTATCAAAAGTTGATATAATAGTATGTGAATAAAAAATAAGAGAGCTTAATTAAAGCTCTCTTATTTTAAATAGTCTATTATTCCACGTTCTAGGTTGTATAACTTATTAAATCCTTCCATAGCCAATAAATTGCATGCTGTAATACTTCTATGTCCACTTCTGCAATAAATTACTATATCTTTATCATTATGATCTTGTAATTCATCTATATTATATAGTAAATCTTGTAACGGTATATTTATTGATGTTTCTATATTAACTTCTTCAAATTCTTCTTCACTTCTTACATCTATTAATAATATATTTTCATTATTTTGTATTAACTTTTTTAATTCATTGCTACTTATATTTTTATAGCTCACTAAAATCACCTCGCCCAACTTAGTATACCATCTTTATACCCTACTTTTATACCAATTCCCCAAATTTTTTTAATAAAATGAAATATATCAGTAAATAATATATTATATCAAAATTTAAAAAGGAGATATTTATATATGGCAAATTATATGGGTGTTGTAAAATGGTTTGATAATGATAGAGGATATGGATTTATATCTGCAAATGATGGAAATGATGTTTTTGTACACTATTCAAACGTAAAAGAAAATGGACATGATAAGGATTTACACGAAGGTGAAGAAGTATCATTTGATGTAGTAGAGGCACCTAAAGGTCTTTCTGCTATAAATGTATCTAAGTTATAAATTAAAATCCCTTATAATCTAAATTATAAGGGATTTTAATTATTTTAAGAAACCAGCTTCTTCATTTGTCATAATTTTACTAGATAAACATAATGGGCACTTTATATCTTCCTTAGTATAATCTATCTCATATATTTGACCACATACAGCACATCTAAATTTGCATAGAGTAGTACATTTAGGTTGTTCATTTACACTAATATCTATAATATTAATTTCATCTTTATCTATAAGTGCCTTAGTTACTTTTTCTCTTGCTTTATTTAATATATTGTTATATTCTTTAACGCTTATACTCATTATACTTGCACATTTTTTATCATTAAAATTATTTATATTCTTCAACTCAAGTGCCTTGAGTTCAATAGTTGTCAATTCAACTTTCATACTCAACGACCTCCTTTTATACATAATTAATTATATGTATAAAATTTAGGTAATTGTGTATTTACTTATGAATTTTTATGTATAGATACTTTTGAGCTATTTAAACTAATAGCTTCTTCTTGTAAGTTATATAAAAGATTTTTTAAATCCCAGTTAATTGATGTTTCTGTTACTGTAGCTAATAAAGGTCTTTGTACTTTTAATTTTTTTAAATTATCAGATACAGCACTAATCTTTCTACTTTCTATGTTATTAAATATAATAGCTCTACTATTTATTTTTTCTTCGCTATCTTCTAATAAGTTATCATCTAATATATCTTTTATAGTAGTATTTAAATTATCATTTTTTAGTATAATAATATCACTTATTCCACTTAATCTAAATACACTCTTTATTTTAATTAATTCTTTATTATTAAAATTAAATACTAAAGCACAACTTCTAGATTCTGTAGTATTTAACTCCTTTAAATTTTTAAATGTCATATTAAACACATCCCTTCATTTTATAATTACCTAACATTTTTTAATTTAAAACATATATTTTTAAATTCATTTATATTAGCCCCTACTTTATTTACCTTCTAGTATATTAACCATATTAATTAGATATAATTATTGTATTTGATATTTTATCATTTTACAGTAAAATTTTCCAATATTTAAATAATTTATTACACTAATGATGTCAAAATATATATTTATATAGCTAGCTTATTTTGTATACAACTAATACTACATATATTTAATTAACTTAGTTTTTATTATTGCTTAGATAAATTAACTATAATATAATGAATAAGTTATACTAAAGTTTTAGGAGGTCCTTTAATGAGATTAAATAACTATATAAGTTCAACTGGACTTTGTTCAAGAAGAGAAGCTGACAAGCTTATTGAACAAGGTAGAGTTACTGTAAATGGAAAAAAAGCACAAGTTGGTCAAACTGTAGAAGAAGGTGCTATGGTTAAGGTAAATAATAAGCTTATAAAGCCTAAAAATAACAATGTTTATATAGCACTTAATAAACCTGTAGGTATAACTTGTACAACAGAACGTCATGTAAAAGGAAATATTATTGACTATGTTAATTATCCAGAAAGAATTTTCCCAATAGGAAGATTAGATAAGCCATCAGAAGGTCTTATTCTTTTAACTAATGATGGAAGCATAGTAAATAAAATACTTAGAGCAGAAAATAAACATGAGAAAGAATATAAAGTTACGGTTAATAAAAATATAACTCAAGAGTTTATAAATAAAATGTCTAATGGTGTTCGTATATTTAATCCTGTAACTAATAAATACGTAACTACTAACAAATGTCTTGTTACAAAGGTTAATAATCGTACATTTAAAATAGTTTTAACTCAAGGTTTAAATCGTCAAATACGTAGAATGTGTGAGGTATTTGGATATTCCGTTGAAAAACTTCAAAGAGTTAGAATCATGAATTTAACATTAAAAGGTATACCTTATGGGAAATGGAGAGTATTATCTAAGAGTGAAGTATCTGAATTAATAAAATAAAGTATATCTAATTTTCAAAACTATGTATATATGATATACTATGCTATAGTTTAAAATTTAATATGTATTTAGGGAGGAATATTTTTGTCATTTTTAATTTTAATAATAGGATTTGCATTACTTATAAAAGGTGCAGATGTATTTGTTGAAGGTGCTTCATCAATTGCAAAAAAGTTTAATGTACCTTCTATGATTATCGGGTTAACTATAGTAGCTATGGGTACAAGTGCACCAGAAGCTGCTGTTAGTGTTACATCATCTTTAGCAGGACAAAATGATATGAGTGTTGCTAATGTTGTTGGATCAAACTTTTTCAATGTTCTTGTTGTTCTAGGAGTTTCATCTATTATAGCTAAACTTCCAGTTCAAGAAGAAACTATAAAGAAAGATACTCCATTTTTAATATTAGTTAGTATACTTTTATTAGTATTTGGAATTAATTTAAAATTAGGAAGAATTGAAGGGTTAGCGCTTTTAGGATTATTTACTTATTTCTTAGTTAATACTATAAAATCTGCTAAAAAAGCTACAGAAGATGATTCTTTAGAAACTGGTGAAACAGCTATAGCTATAGAAACACAAACTAGTAGCGAAATATCTCTTCCTAAAACTATATTAGTATCTCTTGTAGGTATTGCAGGTATTGTACTTGGTGGAGATATGGTTGTAAATTCTGCAACATCTATTGCTACATCTCTTGGTATGAGTGCTAATTTAGTAGGACTTACAATAGTTGCTGTTGGAACTTCTCTACCAGAATTCGTAACATCTATTGTAGCTATAAAAAAAGGTGAAACGGAGATAGCTATAGGTAATGTTATAGGGTCAAACTTATTTAATATACTTTTAGTTTTAGGATTAGCGGCTGTAATAAATCCAATATCAATGAGTATGTTAGCTTTCATAGATATAATATTTATGGTTTTAATAACATTACTACTATATATGTTTATGAAAAAGAGAAATTCTCTTGTTAAAAGCCAAGGAATAATATTAGTAGCTTTATATATAGCTTATATGGCGTACACTATTATTAGATAACTTATAACCTGATAGTTTTACTATCAGGTTTTTTACGTATAAGGAAACTATATCATAAATATATTTTTTGATAACCTATGAATATAAGTAATATCAATAACTTTATAAACGTAAAAAATGATGTTTTTGAGCAACGGATGTATCCGTAGCGGTAGCAAGGATATATCGTTGGCGAAATGAGTGAAGCGAATTTTTACTATTTAATTATATTTAGAACGTATCGTTTATAAGTTAATAGTATTTATTAATTTAAAATATTTAGTATAATAATATATAAATAAATACTATTTTAATTAAAAGTTTTGAAAGGAATACAATTATGTCAAAAAAAACAGTAGTTATAACAGGGTCGTCTAGAGGTATTGGACGTGCTTGTGCTATATTATTTGCAAAAAACAATTATAATGTAGTTATAAATTATAATAAATCAAAAGAATTAGCTGAAGAGCTTTTTAATGATTTAAAAGAAGCTGGATATTCTGTAGATATATTTAAAGCAGATATATCTAATAGATTTGAAGCTAATTCACTTATAAATCATTGTATAGGAAAATTTGGTAAAATAGATGTATTAATAAATAATGCTGGAATTAGTCAAAATAAACTTTTTACAGATATAACAGATGATGATTGGAATGAAATGATGGGTACTAATTTAAACGGTATTTTTTACACAACTCAAAAGGCACTTCAATATATGTTGCCTGAGTGCAGTGGTAAAATAATAAATATATCATCTATATGGGGAATGGTTGGAGGCTCTTATGAAGTACACTACTCTACTTCAAAAGCTGCAATAATAGGAATGACTAAAGCATTAGCCAAAGAACTTGGACCATCTAATATTCAAGTTAACTGTATAGCTCCTGGAGTTATACAAACAGATATGTTAAATGATATAGATGAGGAAATTATAGAAGGTTTAAGAGAAGAAACACCTTTAATGAGAATTGGAACAGTTGATGATATAGCAAATTGTGCACTATTTTTAGCTAGTGATAAATCAGATTTTATAACAGGACAAGTTATAAGTCCTAATGGTGGATTTGTTATATAAAATTCGCTTCGCTTGAGCGACGTGTCGGCGAATCATTTAAAAATGTTATTTATACATAAAAAGATGGTCATGAATTACCATCTTTTTATTTTTATAGTTATATTGTATTTATAGTTACTATAGGTTTTCTTAACATATAGTCTTTATCTACTTTTATATCTAATTTAAGTTTAACTATTTGTCTTGCATGTGGAGCTGATTCTATAGGTTCTCCATCTTCATTGTACATTTCCTCTATAGTAGCAAACATAGTTTCTTTATATGGTCCTATAACTTCAACCTTATCTAATACATTCATTTTATTTCTTTGCTCTACTATATATAAATCATTTTCTGCATCATAATCTCTAACTATACCAACAAAGTCATAGTTTCTAATATATGATGCACTTTCATAGTTATGAGCTTTATCACTTGGTCTATCAAAATAGAATCCTGTACTATAATCTCTATGGCTACCCTTTTTTAACTCTTCTAACCACACAGGATTAAACTTCCAATTTTCTGGGTCTTCATAATATGCATCTATAGCCATTCTATAAGCTCTAACAGTAGTAGCAACATAGTAAGCTGTTTTCATACGTCCTTCTATTTTAAAACTTGTTATTCCACATTCTATTAATTGAGGAATATACTCTATCATACATAAGTCTTTTGAGTTAAAGAAAAACGATGAATCTATACCATTTATAACTTCTTCATATTCACCATTTTCATTTTCTTTAACTAAGTTATACTTCCATCTACATGGTTGAGCACATGCTCCTCTGTTTGCATCTCTTCCTGTAGTATAGTTACTTATTACACACTTTCCAGAATAAGACATACACATAGCTCCGTGCACGAAGGCTTCTATATCCATATCTTCTGGTACATTATCTCTTATACTTCTTATTTCATCAAATGATAGCTCTCTTGCTGTTACTACTCTTTGAGCACCTTGTTCATACCAAAACTTAGCTGCTACAGAGTTACTTGTACTAGCTTGTGTACTTATGTGTACTTCCATATTAGGTATTGTCTTTTTAACTATTGAAAATACTCCAGCATCACTTACTATAACAGCATCTACACCTATTTCTTGAAGTTGTAAAAGGTATGGAGGAAGTTGTTCAAGTTCTTCACTTCTAGGTATTATATTTATAGTAACAAAAACTTGTTTTCCTAAGTTATGTGCAAACTCTACTCCTTCTTTCATTTCTTCTATAGTAAAGTTTTTCGCAGCAGATCTCATACCAAATATTTCTCCACCTATATATACAGCATCTGCTCCATAAGTAAAGGCTATCTTTAATCTTTCTAAATCACCTGCTGGTGCTAATAATTCTATCTTTTTCATTTTGTCTCCTTTATCTACCTATACTTTTATAATAAGTTATATTACCCAATTATAGTGCATATAAAACCTTTTTATTATATCATTAGTTTTTTAATCCTTCAATACTTTTAGGTTGGTAAGATAGTTTATAGTATTAATTTTGTATAGTTTAATATTTTTATAAGTATTAGTATATTATAAAAGGTAGTATTATCTATCTATTTTAATAATACTACCTTTTTATAACTTAAATTAGCCAATTATTTTAGTAATAAAAACAAAAATCTGCTTCTACACAGAATTGATTTCTACTTAAAAGACCACCGTAAGATATAGTTATATAATTCATTTGTGAATCTAAAATTTTATTTATTATTATTTTATAACCATCTACATCGTATAAGTTATCATTAGCATTAGGTTCATCAAGTTCAAGGTCTATTTTTGCCTCTGATGTCATAGTTATACCTCTTGTAAGTATTCTTATACATTGTTTATCGCTATTTTCTAATAATTTATCTAGTTCTCTTTTAGCTTCATTAGTTATTAATATACTCATTTCCATTTGCATCTTCTCCTAATGTTTAATTTCTTTTTTTATAATATCATTTTTAATAAAAAATAGGTAGAGTTATATCCACCTATTTTAAAAATTATTTTATATATTATTTTCATCTTCTACAAAATTTGGTTTTAATTTTGGAAATCCATATAATTTTTGTGTTCTTATAAGTATTATAAATATACTAAGAAGTAATATACCTTTTAATATACTAGATATACTTATACTCCACCATACTCCATTAAGACCTAATATGCTAGGATTTGATATTAAATATGCAAGAGGAATTCTACTTCCAGTTAAAATTATACTAACTAATGACGGGATTAAAGTTTTTCCAAGCCCTCTAAATGCTCCTGCTATTACTATTTCTATACACATAAATAACTGAGAGTATCCTAATATTTTAAGGTAATCTGCTCCTTTTAATATTGCTTCGCTTTCATTTATAAATATGCTAAATATGTATTTTCCTAAAAATACTAAAAGAATTGTATTTATAGTTCCCATAATTATAGCTATTAAAAGGGTTATTTTACATCCACGTTGAATTCTATCATAATCTTTTGAACCATAATTTTGACCAACAAAGCTAGATAGTGCTGCTGCTATACCCTCTGCACTCATCCATGATATAGATTCTATTTGAGACCCTACCTTTTGAACTGCTACGGCTACTGGTCCAAATGATGCAACTACTACGCCTAGTGTCATAGAAAATAGTGTAAATAATCCACTTTGTAATGCTACTGGTATACCTAAATTATACAATATTTTATAATAATTTAATTTTATATCTTTAAATGGGATAATCTTAAAATATATTTCTTTACTTTTTAATATCTTTAACATAAAACAACTTGTTACAACTATCTGTGCAACCACTGTTGCAATTGCAGCACCTGCTACACCCATACTTGGTATTTTACCTAATCCAAGTATTAAAATTGGATCTAGCACTATATTTGTTAATAACCCTATAGTATTTATTAAAAATGGAGTTTTACTATTTCCCATACCATTGAATATAGCAGTAAATACTGGATTTATAAAATAAAATATCATCCCAAAAGCTACTATTACTAAATACTCTTTTGACATAGATATTACATTTTCATCACCTAATCTAAAAAATCCAATCAATTGGTCTTTAAACATTATAAGGAATATAGTATATAAAATAGAAAGAATTATGTTTATTTCTATTGCTGATTTTATATATAATTTTGTCTCATCTACATCATGTTGACCCATACTCTGAGCTACTTTTACTTCTGCACCTACTTTTGAAATTGTAATAAACGCCATAGCAAGCCAAGTGAAAAATCCTGCAGTCCCTACTGCTGCTACTGAACTACTTCCAGCTTTTCCAACCCATATCATATCAATCATATTATACGCCATTTGTATAAATGAAGTTGCCATAATAGGAAGTGATAGCTTTACTAATTTTTCTGTTATTTTTCCTTGTGTTAAATCAATTCTACCTTTCATAATTTCACCTCTTATTATATTTATAAATATCTATATAATTGATTCTTATATTCTATAAAATATCTTAATATATATTCTTAAATGTATATGTATTTAGATTACTTTAAAAGCGCAGAAAGTAGCCATATAAGTAATATATCTTTCGTATTCATTCCTATCGACTCTTAATGTCTTTTTCTATTTTAATTTTAACAAATAATAATACTAATTTAAATAAAAAGAGCCTATCAATCAATTTAAATAAACCCTTTGCTACTTAATATATTTTACCTTATCTATATAAAAATAAAACCTTAAGAATTATATCTTAAGATTTTATTATATTTAAATTTATTTTTTAGGATTTTTTACTCTTACGAAATACTTTGTATGAAGTAGTTCATGAGCTTTATGACTCATTGGATAATCTAGGTATTTATCATATATAGCTTGAACATAAGGGTTTTCATTTGATACTCTAAGTGCTAATGAACTATCTATATTATTTAATCCCTCTGCTCTTTGTTTTAGTGTTTCAACCCTCTTTTTAGCTTTAGGTTGTCCACCTCCACCTACGCATCCACCAGTACATGCCATTATTTCTATAGCGTGATAGAATTCTTCTCCAGCTCTTATTTTATCTAGCATTTTTGCAGCTTCTCTAAGACCATGAGCAACACCTATTCTAAGTTTAAGTCCATTAACTTCTACATCACAACTTCTAAATCCATCAAATCCTCTAAGTTCATGGAATTCTACTTTTTCTAGTTTTTGTCCTGTCATTTTTTCAACAGCCATTCTAGTTGCAGCTTCTATAACTCCACCAGTTCTACCAAAGATTATACCTCCACCAGTATATTCTCCCATTATTGAATCTATTTCTTCATCTTCTATTTCATTTAAGTTTATTCCTGAATCTTCAAATATTTTTATAAGTTCTCTAGTTGTTATAACATAGTCTACATCGTAGTTCATACCTCTTGAGAACTCTGGTCTAGATGCTTCATATTTCTTAGCAATACAAGGCATTATAGCAACAGATATAAGTCTATCTCTTGGTATACCCTTATCTTTTGCCCATAAGTCTTTTGCAACAGTTGCAAATATTTGCATAGGTGATTTTACTGATGATGGAACATCTAGCATATCAGCGTAGTTTTGTTCTATAAATTTAACCCATGCAGGACAACATGAAGTAAGTATTGGAAGCTTAACATCTTTATCTCCTGCTATATGTTTTTCTAATCTATATTGGAATTCTGTTGCTTCTTCCATTATAGTTAAATCTGCCGCCCATGTAGTATCAAATACATAATCTACACCTAATTTTCTAAGTCCTGCAGCTATTTTTTTCTCAACATTTGTACCTGGTTCAAATCCAAATGCTTCACCTATAGCAACCCTTACAGCTGGAGCCATTTGAGTTATAACTAATTTATTTGGTGTTGCTAAATCTCTTAAGAATTTAAATGTATTATCTCCTGCAGTTATAGCATTTACTGGACATGCTGATACACAAGCACCACAGTGTGTACATCTAGTATAATCTATGTAATGTTGTTCTTTACGTTCTCCATCTATACAATCTACAGGACAGGCTCTCTTACAAGCACCACATCCTATACATCTATCTGTAATTGTAAGTTTTGTAAGGTGGTTACATTGTGAAGTTTTACATATGTTTTCGTCTATATGTTCTTCTATTTCCTCATAGAAGTTTTCAATAATTTCTTGTATTATATTATGTTCTTGGTTTAGTTTGTCTTTTATTTCCCCTGATAATCTTCTTAATAGGTATACATCACGCATATTAGACCTTCCCTTACTTATACGATCTAATACTCTCCATATTCTATATACTTCTTCTTTAACTTCTGAGTACTTTTTATATATTTCGCTTTTGTTGCTATCTTCAATTCTACCTATTAAATAATCTACATAGAAAGTTGCATATTGAACTATACAATCGTCTTCAGATAGTATTATAATATTTCTACTGCTGTTTTTATCAAATAAATCAAAATCTAAAACTTTGTCTAAACTATCTTCAGTTAAAAATCCTCCAAATGGAATTCCAAGTTGCGCTGCTTTAAATTTCTTTTTGTCTAATATTCCCCCACAAATATCAATTATATCATTAAGCGTTGCATTTTCAGGCACTTCTATTATTCCTGGTTCATTTATTTTACCAGACACTGCAACCTTTCTTTTACCTTCTTCTGTTATTTGATTTAGTTCCTCTTCCCCAAAAACAGAAAATACAGATCCTCTAGAACTCTGTATAAGTGTAGTTTTTTTATCAGCCATCTCTTTAACTCCTTATTTGTAATTTTTGTCCCTTTTGTAAGTTTAATATTTAAAATATCATTTGTTATTTTATTAACTATAATTTTATCATATTTTAATATATATACATACATTATTTTGGACAAATTTCAAAAAAATAATAAGCCATATAGGCTCATTATTTTAAGTACTTATATAATTATTATATTTTTCTTTATTAGTTACTTAAAATATTAATCTTAAATTTTATCTACAAGCATAAGTATTTCCATCTACGACTTGAACCGCTTGTAAAGTAGGTGGGTTACCTATTATATATATAGTGTATATCTTATCTGGATTTAATGTTACTTTAAGTGGTAATACAACACTTTTATCAGTATTTAATACAACATTTACATTATATGTTCCAGGATTTAAATCTACATAATCTGTTCCTTCTCCAAAAGATATGTCTTCAAATAATGTATCACCATCAACTAATATGTCCACTCCTGGTGCATTTGGTGATAAATGTATTACTCTTACTGAGCTATAGTTTTGAGAAGGTGATTTTGATACTTTATCAGGTATAACTAATAAACCTAAGTTATCTAAATTTCCAGTAGCTGCTATAGTAAATATTTGTTGTGATGGCACATCAACCATTTGATTTATAACTGGTCTATCCTTTTGTCCAGCTAAATACACAGATACATTATATTCACCTTCATCTAAATATACGTATCTAGTAAAATCGCCAAATGCTAAATTACTAAAAACCATTTGATCATTAACATACACATCAACATTTGGTGCTTGAGGTGCAGCATGAAAAACTCTTACTAAGGAACTATTATTTTTTATTTCAAAGCAATCCATATTATATCCCCCTGTTTACACATTTAAACACGTTATATAGTATGTTACTTTTATTTATTTGGTTCCTTTATATTTTAATTATTAAAATTCCATAGGTATTAATTTATCTTCACTATATCTTGCTATAGCATATAAAGCATCAGATAATCTATTTATATATTTTATAAGCATTGGGTTTACTTCTTCTATTTTACTAAGAGATATTATAATTCTTTCAGCTCTTCTACATATTGTTCTTGCTATATGTAAGTGGGCTGATGCTAAGGATGTACCTGGTATTATAAATGAATCTATTCCTTTAGCCTCACCCATATACTTATCTATTATATTTTCTAAATTTTTAATATCATTATCAGTTACTACTTTGTTTAGTTTCTCTGTATTTTTAGTTGCTAACTCTGATCCGATATAAAATAAATCTCTTTGGATATTAAATAATACTTTTTTCTCATCTTCATTTATATAGTGCATACATAAACCTATGTATGAATTTAACTCATCTATTGTTCCATATGATTCAACTCTTATACTATCTTTGTCAACTCGTGTTCCATCGTATAATGATGTTTGACCTTTATCACCTGTTTTTGTATATATTTTCATGTTTTCACCTCCTTATGTATATTAATACCCATTATTTAATTATTAATCAAATTTTTAAGTATACTTTTTAACTTAATGGAAATAATTATGATATCATTTCACATTATCATCATGAATTATTTTTCCCACTATATTAAAAGGCATGTAGCTTTGTTTAATTAAGGAGATATTATATGAAAAACAACTTAAACTACTTAAAAAATAATTTGAACTTATGTGGTTACACTTTACTTAGAGTAACAAATAATAAAATTCTTATATTTAAATCTTTTTATAAATATACTAAGTGTATATTTATATCCTGTATAGATAACCATATAGAAGTTAAAATAGATAAAGTATTTGATACTGCAGTTTATCCTGAATATATTGAAAGATTAATGGTTACAAAGAAAATATTTGATAATATTTCTGATTCTTTAAAGTATATTCAAAGAAGTATATTTGTATAGTTAAGCTAAATTTATTTAGCTATTTTATATTTATAGTACTTTTTTTATATTACTTATATGTTTATTATCTAATATAGACTATCAATTCAATTTTATAATAATATTTGGCTATGTTTTAATATAATGTTGAAATTATATAATTTTTGAATAATAAAAAAATCAAGAGCTGTATTTACTTATTCATAAAACTCTTGATTTAGTTCGCATTATATTAAAATTGAGAATTCAAGTTTATTTAATCATTGCTTATATCTACTTTAGCATATTTATTAATTTTATAGTAAATTCCTATAACTATAGCAAATGTACTCATTAACATAGTTATATTTATTATATTTGTAGCATTACTATCTAAAAGTATATAATTAACACCTGATAGGAATATTAGAATTAATCCATATAACATCACATGGCTTCCAGCAATACTCGCAACTTTATCATTATCATACTTCTTAATATTCACACCACTCACTAAATATCCAAGTTTATATTTCATTGTTATAAAGCCTAAAATTACTCCCAATAATCCAACCATTAGCTCTATATAAATATTTACCATAATTCCGCACCCCCTTTTACCTAATTATAGTATTGTTATATATAACGCTATAAACTATCTTAAGTACGCAATATATTAATATTGTTCATCTATGTTTAAATATCATAATAGAGCAATATCTTTTGGTATATTGCTCTATTACTTTAAATAGTTAACATCGCTTATATCAGATTAAGCCTTTTTTCTTTAAAAACTTTGAAACTTTTTGGACATCATCACCTGCAAATAAAGTTAGTAAAAAATCTGCAATAGCTACAAATATACCTATAAGAATATCCATTAAAAATCACCACCTTTAATCTGACATATTAAAATTATAATGCAAATTTATATAAATTTAATCTTAAATTTTAAAAAGTATCTGCTAAATTAAATATTTTCGTGAACACACTAAGTAACTATAACATTTAACTTCGCATTATATAACAATTGCGAAGTTAAATATATTGTATCATTTTCAACACTAGTTTAAAACATAGCCTAATATTTAAATTTTATAATTTCACTTCTTTACATATTTTTATTTTAAGCTTTCTATTTTATTACTCTATAAAAATTCTCTTTTTATTAGTATCTCCTATGTATAAATAATTAAATACATTGACAAATAATCTATATATGATTATTATTGTATTAAGTACTTAATACAATAATAAGGAGGGATATATGTCTTTTGAATTTGATAATAATAAACCTATATATCTTCAACTAGTAGATATAATCAAACTTAAGATAATATCTAAAGAGCTAAAACCTGGTTCTAAGTTAAGTTCTGTAAGAGATATGGCTCAAGAATTTGGTGTAAATCCTAATACTATGCAACGGGCATTATCTGAACTTGAAAGAGAAAATCTTTTGTACAGCCAAAGAACAAGTGGAAGGTTTGTAACTGATAATGAAGATAATATAAATCAACTGCGTGAAGAAGTAGCTAAGGTTGAAATATTATCTCTATACAATATACTTACTAAACTTGGTTACAAAAAAGAAGAACTAATAGAATTAGTTATAAATAATTTAAAGGAGATGAGTTAATGGACAATATCGTTGAAATTAAAAATGTATATAAAAGTTACTCAAAAAAAGAAGTTATAAGTAATATGAATTTAAATATTCCTAAAGGAAAGATTGTAGGGCTTTTAGGTCCTAATGGAAGTGGTAAAAGTACTTTGATAAAGCTTATAAATGGGTTACTTCAACCTAATAGTGGTGATGTGCTGATAGATGGTATAAAGCCTTCTATAGAAACTAAGCGTATAGTATCATATTTACCAGAGCGAACTTATCTTAATGATTGGATGAAGGTTTCTGATATTTTAAACTTTTTCAATGATTTTTATGATGATTTTGATATAGATAAAGCTATGGATATGGTAAAAAGTCTTAATATAGATATTAATGAAAAGCTTAAGACTATGTCTAAAGGAACTAAGGAAAAAGTTCAATTAATACTTGTTATGTCAAGACATGCAAAGCTTTATATACTAGATGAGCCTATTGGTGGTGTTGATCCTGCTGCTAGAACTTATATCCTTAAAACTATTATTACAAATTATTGTGAAGATAGTACATTATTAATAGCTACTCACTTAATAAGTGAAATAGAAAATATATGTGATGATGTAATTTTTATATCTAATGGTAATATTGTTTTACAAGGTAATGTAGATGAAATTAGAGAAGAAAAAGGAAAGTCTATAGATGCTTTATTTAGGGAGGAATTTAAATGTTAGGTAAGTTATTAAAATATGAATTAAAAGCTACTTCAAGAGTATTTGTACCTCTTTATATAGCAATACTTGTTGTCTCTATAGTAAATGGATTATCATTAAACTTAGAAATATTCAATATTCAAGGCTTAGCAACTATTATACTTATGTGTTTATTTATTTCATTATTTGTTATTACTATAGTTGTTACTATACAAAGATTTAATAAAAACTTACTTAAAGATGAAGGTTACTTAATGTTTACCCTTCCTGTAAGTTCTAAGTATCTTGTTTTATCAAAATATTTAACTTCATTAATATGGACATTTTTAAGTTTTATTGTAGCATTATTATCATTTACTATAATATTTACGATAGCAACTTATGGGGATTTTAATTATAGTTACTTTATAAATGAATTTAATTTATTGTTTTCAAATATATCAAATATACTTGGTACTACTATATTATCTGAATTTTTTAAGATAGTATTATTAATTATTATTAGTTATACTATTTTTATATTTAATGTATACTTATCTCTTTCAATTGGTCAGTTGCCAATATTTAATAGATTTAGAAATATATCTTCATTTATAGGATTTTTAGTTATTAACTTACTTATATCTTATGTTCAAAATATAGTTGATAATGCTTTTGTAAATATTGAAGCTATTGATAATGTTAATTATTCAATTGATAGCATATCATCTATTGTTTCTAAAGGTCTTAATGTAGCAATAATAATTAATATAATTATAATACTGGTATTATTCTTTGCAACAAGTTATATTTTAAATAAAAAATTAAATTTAGAATAATAAAAAAGGATTATAGCTTTGATAAGTTATAATCCTTTTTAATGTAAAATCTTGTATTCTTAAATCATCTTAATAATCTTCAATATATTTAGTAAAATAACTAGCACAACAAATTAGATTAATATATAAGTATTATATTCTAGCTCATAAATAAATCTATTATATCGTCTTTAGATAAATTCTTTAATGTAGAACTATTATCTAAGTTTCCATTAATAACATCTTCTATAAGCTCTTTTTTAGTTTCTTGTAAGTTTATTACTCTTTCTTCTGCTGTACCTTTTGCTATAAGCTTTATTACATTAACTACATTCTTTTGACCAATTCTATGGGCTCTATCACTTGCTTGATCTTCAACAGCTGGATTCCACCATGGGTCAAAGTGAACTACTATGTTTGCACTTGTTAAGTTTAAACCTGTTCCTCCAGCTTTTAAAGATATTAAGAATACTTTATTATTATTTGTATTAAATTCTTCTACTAGCTTTACTCTATCCTTTGCACTAGTTTTACCATCTAAATAGCTATATGATATATTTTCTTCGTTTAATCTTTTACCTATAACTTCTAGTACTTTTGTAAATTGAGAGAATACTAATATTTTCTCATCACTTGAATCATTTATAATGTTAATTAAAACATCTAACTTAGAGTTTTTACCTTGGTAGTTTTTAACCATAAGTTCTGGTGATAAACATAGTTGTCTTAATTTTGTTAAATATGAAAATACAGTTATATTATCTTGATTATTTTCTTTTATTTTTCTAGTTATAAGGTTTACATATCCTTTATATGCTCTTTTATGTTCTTTTTCTAAGTCTATTATAATTTTTTGCTCTATTTTATCTGGTAATTCTGTTATAACTTCTTTTTTAGTTCTTCTTAATATAAATGGTTTTATAAGATTTTTAAGCTCTATAATATTTTTATCGTTATTTACAAATATACTTTTAAACTTTGATTTATTATATAAGTATCCTGGCATTATAAAGTCAAATATAGACCAAAGTTCCATTAAGTTATTTTCTATAGGTGTTCCAGTTAATGCAAATTTAACTTTAGCATTTACATTTTTTATAGCTTTTGTAATAATTGCGTCTGGATTTTTAATATTTTGAGCTTCATCTATAATACAATAATCAAAGTTTATATTTTTATATTTATCTATATCATTTTTATAAGTTGTATAAGTAGTTAGTATAACATCGTAGTTATCTATATTATCTAATATCTTTTCTCTTTCACTTTTTGCTGCATGTAAAAGTCCAACTTTTAATGTTGGAGCAAATTTTTCTAACTCATTTTTCCAATTGTATATAAGGGCTGTTGGTGTTATTACTATACTTTTTTTATCTTTATTAGATAGTAAAAAAGCTATTGTTTGTATAGTTTTACCTAAACCCATTTCATCAGCTAGTATTCCTCCAAACTGATAATCTGATAAAGTTTTAAAGAATTCAAATCCACTTACTTGATAATCTCTAAGAGTTGCATTTAAATCTTTTGGGACTTCATAGTTTTTACTTTTAACTTTATCAAATTTTTTAACTACATTAGATACATATTTACTACCATTTACAAAGCTTAAGTCTTCCTCTTCTATAAGCTTTTCTAAGTATATAGCTTTGTTATTTGCTATTTTCATATTATCAAAGTCATTATATATATTTAATATATCTATTAATTTAAATGCTTGTTCTAAGTCATTATCTTTTAAGTCTAAATAAGCTCCATTTTTCATTCTATACAATCTATTATTATTTTTATATGAGCTAAATATTTCTCTATATTCATTTGAATCTACTCCCTCTATATCTAGCTTCATACTCATATATCCATTTCTTGATTGAGATATATCCAGAGTTATATTAGGATTTATAGTTATATTTTCGTCTATATATTCGTCATTAGTTTCTTTATTTAAATTCTCTAATCCATTTAATACTGTAGCTACTATGTGGCTACATATTTGAGGTTTAGTGTTTGATAGCAAACTGTGACAATCACAACTCATATTTGATATTACTCTTGTTTTTGTGTTTATACTTATTATTGCTGTGTAGTTGTTTCTATGATTTTCATCTATTACAGTTGCATAAAAAGTTATATTATCACCATCTACTTTTGAATAATCATTTATAACTAAATTTCTTTTAAAGAAAGAAAATCCTGTATTAAATTTATTTTTATCTATATGAGATCTTATTATTTCTTCTATTAAATTTGAGTACATTTTTAATGTCCTTTCATTTTTAGCGTTAATCTCTATTATACTCATAATTTTAATATTTAGATAGATATAAAATTATAAAACTTATTTTATTAGGTTTTAAAGTTAAATTATATGATATTTTAAATAAATAAAAACACTTATAGATAAAAGGTTTACTTTTAAATATAAGTGTTTTATTAATATTAGTTAGATGACTTAACTAACATTCCTGCAATTTTTTTACCTAACTCTAAACACTCTGTGCAATCATCTTCTAATGCTTCGCGTATTATAAGACCATCAAATATTACATCACAACCATACTCTTCCATTCTGCTCATCCAGTCTCTCATCCATTCACCATCTCCCCAATCGTAAGAGCCAAACAGTACTGCTTTTTTCCCTGATACCTTGCTTGATATACTTTCTATAAATGGTTCAAATTCACTTTCTTCTAGCATTTCTGCTCCCATAGCTGGGCACCCTAATATTATTATGTCTTCATCATTAAATATATCTGAATTAGCATGAGATACGTCTATTACTTGAGCTTCTACTCCATTTTCTTTTATCCCTTGTGCTATTAAATTTGCCATTTTTTCAGTGTTACCTGACCCTGACCAATATACTATTTTCATTCCTTTTCCTCCATATTATTTAATATATTTATCAATTAATTGATAATAATTATCACTATCGTTAATTAAATAATATATTATTTTTTTATCTATGTCAACTAAAATATATAAAAAATTCGCTTCGCTTGAGCGACGTGTCGGCGAAACATTTCATGTCGCCAACGACTTCGTCCGTTGCTTGAGCCACTGCGTGGGCGAAGCATTTCAAAATCTTTTTTACGCTCAAAACCAGTTGATTGATATTACTTACATTCAGAAGTTATCCACATTTTTTTAAGTATTATAATATCCTTAAGCGTAAAAAAGGCTAGAGATAAGTTTTATACAAAATCTTATTTCTAGCCTTTTTATTTTATATTAACTATTTAACCATAGCGTTATATTCTTCTTCGTTCTTAGGAACTGTTATTTCTTTATTCTTTAACTTTGTAATTGTTTCTTCAACTAAATCTAATATTTTTTGAGAAACTAAGTTTTTAGTAGTGTCAGGTACCCCTACTGCATTTTCTTCTAATCCATAAGTTGTAGTTGTTCCACCTTCGAATGTTCCATTTACATATGATTTAACTGTTTCAAATACACCTGCATCAACTCTTTTTATAGCTGAAGTTAATACATTTTCTGGTGCTAAATCACTTTGGTCTCTATCAACACCTATTGCATATTTACCATTTTCCTTAGCTGCTTCTATAGCACCTGTTCCAACGTCTCCACCGCAAGTGAATACTATGTCTGCACCGTTTGAGTACATTTGGTTAGCTATAGCTTTACCTTTTGCTTGATCTGTAAATGAGTTTGCATATTGAGATTGAACTTTAGCATCTGGGTTAGCTGCTTTTACTCCTGCCATAAATCCATATTTAAAAGTATCTATAACTGGTAATTCCATACCACCTATAAATCCTACGTTATTTGTTTTAGTAGTTTTACCTGCTATTAAACCTGCTAAGTATGCTGATTCTTCAGCTTTAAATAATATACTCTTTACATTGCTAGCATCTTTTAATTCTTCATCAACTAATACAAAGTTTTGTTCTGGATATAATTCAGCACCTTCTTTTATTGCATCAGCTAATTTCATACCTACTCCAAGTATTAAGTCTACGTTTTCATCAACTAATGTTTCTATATTTGTTGCATAGTCTGAATCTTGCTTTGATTCTAAGTATTTAACTTCTATACCTAATTCTTTTTCAGCTCTTTGAAGTCCTTCCCATGCACTTTGGTTGAAACTTTGGTCGTTTACTCCTGCTACGTCAGTTATCATTGCTACAGTTATTTTATCATCTTTTGCACTTTCTTTACTTCCTGAGCATCCTACTAATAATGATGCTGATACTACTGTTGCCATTGCTAATGTTGCTAATTTTTTAAATGTCATCTTCTTAACCTCCACATATGATGTCTTCCAAAGTTAAAAGATATTTGCAATAAAAAATCCTTTTACCTAAAGAGATAAAAGGATAGTCGTTCATTTATACTTTAAACTATTCAAATATCTTTTTAGTCTCTCTGGACCAAATTAAAGTTTTTATTGTTTTTCTTATTATTACATTTTTTTGTAAAACTGTCAATAAATTTTAAAATATTTTTTTAAAATTTATTTAACTAATATAATAGCTGACATATTTTAAAAGTATTCCCAGTAAATAATAACACTTAATATAGCAGATACTAATGTGTATAATATGCATATTATAATTGGTGTATTTATATGAAACTTTGTAAAATGTGAACTATTTCTAGATTTTGCTGTCAAGTAAGAATTTAATTGAAATGTCTGTCATATCAGGTATTAATCCTCCCTCGCTAGAGAAAAATCCAACTGGTACGGATGATGTTAAGCCTACACAAAAGGATAGTTCTATAAATTCTAAATTAAATATTTTAGATGAAATTATATTTATTAGAATTAAAATTAAAAGAGTTACTATTGAGTATATAAATTTTTTCATTTACTACCTCCTAAATTATAACCTTTACTTAGATATTAGATACTCTAAAGTAGTAATTCAATATAAACAATGCCTTTATACCAGATTAAAATGTACTGATATAAAGGCATTTATATTTTGTATATTATAATTTCACTTTACCTTCTAGTTTTAGTAAAGCCTCATTCATTCTCTTTATTTTAGTTTCTTCCTTTTTAGCTGATGTTATCCAAGTTATATACTTTTTCTTTTGAGAGTATGATAGACGGTCATAAAACTCTTTCGCATTATTGTTTTTGTTAAGCATACTTTTAAATTCTATAGGTATTTCAACAATACGCTCTTCTTCATCTTTTTCTATCTCTACAGATACAGTATCTCCTATACCTTTACCTATTTTCTTTCTTATTTCCTTTGTAAGCCCTATCATAAAGCATGGCATACCCATTCTTACTATAGACCCTCTATAATCTACATTATCAAATTTAGCCTTTACCTTTACTCTTTTAGCACCAAATTCTTTTTCTACATCAAAAGGTATTTCTATAAAGGTTGCATCTTTATTCTCAACTTGTTGTATTATTGCTTCAAATTTATAAGTCATTTATTTCCTCCAAATAATTTATGACAAATTTATTTAACTAAACTTACCATTCCTAGATTCATAAATATTTCATGCATCTTTTCATTGTCTATATTTAAGGCTAAACTATCTAAATCCATATTTTGTATTTCTTCTATATCAGTTTTTATAGTTGCTAACTTTTTACTAATAATTGCATCTTCTTTATATAGTAATAAGTTTTTTAAAGGAGATCTTTTTATACCTAAATTTTCTTTAAAGAATGTTAAAAGTTCTTTTTCTTCATCTTTGCTTAAGTTTTCTATATTCTTATATATTTCTTCTATAGAACCATAATGTGCTATAAGAGGTCTAGATGAAGTTGGACCAACATTTTTAACACCTTTTATATTATCTGACTTATCACCTTCTATAGCTTTTGCATCTATAATTTGAATTGGCTCTATTCCTTTAAAGTGTTTAACATACTCTGGTGTATATTCAAATATCCCACTTGGAACATTGATATCCTTTTTATCTATACCAATTTCTTTATACATATCATCTGCTTTGCTTGTTACCATCCATAATTTAGTGTTTTCTGATACTAATTGAATATAGTCTTCATCTTTAGTGTGTAAATATATAGGTATATCTTTTTCAAATTTCTTAACTAAACTTCCAGCAAAGTCATCTGCTTCATATTCAGTATGAGAAAATACTGGTATATTCATTTCTTGTAGTATTTCAGTTAATAACTTAAATTGACTTTTAAGTGGATATGGTGTTTCACTTCTATTTGCTTTGTATTCTGGGTCAATTTCTCGTCTAAATGTGTTTCTACTTCTATCAAGTACAACTGCTAAATGTGTTATCTTTTGACTTTCAATTAATGGTAGTAATGTTTTAAAGAACATATATATTCCATTTGTATATTCTCCATCTGGAGATTTCATTAATTTTGTATATGCAAATTCTTTTTGTTCTTCTGTTTTTGCAAATAGTAAGTCTCTTGCTGTTGCATAAAAACTTGTTGATAAAAGTGATGACCCATCAACTATTAACATTTTATTTTCTTTTATACCATTATCTTCATTAAATATATTTTCATCCATGTCAACTTCTTCAAGTGAGTCTAAATAGTTTTCTTCAACTAATTCTATTTTAACTTCTACTTCTTTTATAGGATTGTTTTTAGCTCTTAAATCTGTATTTAATCTAGAGCCAACATAACTATTTAATCTTATATAATCTTTTCTTTCTAGGCCCGATGCCTTTATTTCATCTTCATTATATAAACTTATTTTAACTTTTTCTAAATGTTTTAAGTGTTCTTCATCTATAATATACTTAGTTTTTTGTGTAGTAGATATATCTATAGTTTGAGTTTCTAATATTATATTTTCTTGTTTTTCTTCTTTACTTTTATTTTCTAAAAAATCGAATAAATTTTCCATATATTCTCCTTTTGTTATTATCTTTAGTATAATAATACTATTTTATTTCATTTATGTAGATTTGTATATATTATTAGTTGTTTATTTATTTTATTTTTTTAAGTTTTCCTTTTTCCCTACTAGGAAATTTAGTAAATAATATCTTTCATTTTTTCAATAAAAATAGGAGCATATGCTCCTATACATTTAGTTCGTAATAGATTAATATTGTTCATCAAACTTATCATCACATTAAAACTGCTTTAGTAAATTGGCCATTTCTATGGCAGTTACTGCAGCATCATAACCTTTATTTCCAGCTTTTGTTCCAGCTCTTTCTATAGCCTGTTCAATTGTATCTGTAGTTAGTACCCCAAATATTACAGGTTTCTCTGTAGATAATGAAACAGATGCTATTCCCTTTGAAGCTTCTGCACATACATAATCAAAGTGAGGTGTTGATCCTTTAATAACGGCACCTAAACATATTACAGCATCATATTTATCATTTTGAGCCATCTTCTTTGCTATTAATGGTAATTCAAAAGCACCTGGTACCCAAGCTATTTCAATATTATTCTCATCTACTCCATGTCTCTTTAGTCCATCTAATGCGCCTTCTAATAACTTTGAAACTATAAAATTGTTAAATCTCCCTACTACAATACCAATCTTAAGACCTTGTGCTACTAAATTTCCTTCTATCATTTTCATTTTTACTTCCTCCAGTTTTTGTTTATATTATTTTAAAATTAATTAATTTCTAATAATTAAGCATATGCTGTAATTTTTCTTGTTTTGTTTTTAAATAAAATTCGTTTTTCTCGTTATGATTCATTTGAATTGGAACTCTATCAACAACTTCAATTCCATAACCACTTAATCCATTAAGCTTCCTAGGATTATTTGTCATAAGCTTTAATTTTTCAACACCTAAGTCATTAAATATTTGTGCAGCAATTCCATAATCCCTCATATCTGCAGGAAAACCTAACATAATATTTGCCTCTACAGTATCATATCCTTGATCTTGAAGAGCATATGCCTTTAGCTTATTAATAAGCCCTATTCCTCTTCCTTCTTGTCTCATATATAGAAGTATTCCTCTTCCTTCTTCACTTATTTTTCTCATGGCTGCCTCATATTGTTCTCCACAGTCACATCTTTTAGAACCTAATGCATCTCCTGTTAAACATTCAGAATGAAGCCTTGCTAATACTGATTTTCCATCACTAATATCACCTTTAACTAAAGCTACATGATGTTCTCCATTTAGCTTATTTACAAAACCATACATTCTAAAATCACCGTATTTTGTCGGCATATTAATTTCAACAACTCTTTCTACCAGCTTTTCCTTTGTTCTTCTATATGCTACTAAATCAGCAATAGTAATTATCTTAAGATGATGTTCCTTTGCAAATTCAATCAATTCTGGTGTTCTAGCCATAGTTCCATCTTTACTCATAATTTCACATATAACTCCCGCTGGCTTTAATCCTGCAAGTTTTGGTAAATCTACAGCAGCTTCAGTATGTCCAACTCGCTTTAAAACACCTCCTGATTTAGCTATAAGTGGAAATATATGTCCTGGTCTTCTAAATTCATTGGAATCATTAGATTCTAAGACCTTTTTTATAGTTAACGCTCTTTCATAAGCTGATATTCCTGTAGTTGTATCAATATGATCAATAGAAACAGTAAAAGCTGTACCATGATTATCTGTATTATTCTTCACCATAGGATGTAGATTTAATTCTTTAGCTTTATTCTCTTCTATTGGCATGCAAATTAGACCTCTACCGTGGGTAGCCATAAAGTTTATTGATTCAGCATTAGCGTATTCTGCCGCCATTAACAAGTCTCCTTCATTTTCTCTATCTTCATCATCAATAACTATAATTATTTTACCTGCTTTAATATCCTCTAAAGCTTCTTCAATACTATTAAATTTAAACATTTCTCTTTCTCCTCCCTTACAAAAAACCATTACTTCTTAGAAACTCTTCATTTAATGAACATTTACTATCATCTTTTTTATTTCCTTCTAATCCCAAAAGCTTTTCCACATATTTCCCTATTAAATCACATTCAAGATTTACAGTATCTCCTATCTTCTTACTTATCAATGTTGTTTCACTTGCTGTATGAGGAATGATCGAAACTTTAAAGCAACTATCATCTACATAAGCCACTGTTAAGCTTATTCCATCTATAGTGATAGAACCTTTATGTACTACATATTTTAATATATCCGTAGAAGCATCTACAGTAACCCATATAGCATTATCTTCTTTTACAAAAGATATAATTTTCCCTGTGCCATCTATATGTCCACTTACTATATGCCCACCTAATCTACTTTGAATGCTTAAGGCCCTCTCAAGATTTACCTTGCTTCCAATATTAAGTTTCCCTAGATTACTTTTTCTTAATGTCTCTGCCATAATATCAGCCTCAAATTTATTTTCATATATATTAGTTACAGTAAGACAAACTCCATTTGTGGAAATACTGTCTCCTATATGTATATCATTTAGAACTATATTTGCCTTAATTACTAGTTTTGATGATTTTTCACCCTTTTTAATTCCTTCTATTAAACCTATTTCTTCAATTATCCCAGTAAACACTTAAGACTCATCTCCTTCTATATAACCTTGAAGTAAAATATCTTTTCCAATAATTGATGTGGATAGCTCTCTTACCTTAAAAGCATCTTTAAGATGGCTAATACCACTCCCTCCTACAGGAGTTTTAGATTTCATTCCACCTATTATTTTAGGAGCTATATAAACTAAAATTTTATCAACAATTCCACTTTCTAAGGCTGAGTAATTTAATGTTGATCCACCTTCTAAAAGAATGCTGTCTATATTTTGATTTCCTAATTTATGCATTAAGTCTTTTAAATCTACCTTTTCATTTTTAGATTTAGTTTCTATTACTATTATCCCTAAGTCTTTTAGTTTATGAATTTTCTCTTTTCTAGCTTTTTCAGTAGTTGCTATTATTGTTTTAAATTTCTTAGCAGTTTGTAATATTTTAGAGTCATATGGGATTCTTAGGTTGCTATCTACAACTATTCTAATTGGATTTCTTCCATTTGGAATTCTACAAGTAAGCTCTGGATTATCAATAATAACTGTATCTATCCCAATCATTATTGCTGTTAATTCATTTCTCAATATATGAACATTTTCTCTTGCTTCTTTGTCTGTAATCCATTTTGATTCTCCTGAAGTAGTAGATATTTTACCGTCTAATGACATTGCAGTTTTTAATACAACAAAAGGTTTCTTTTTTGTAATGTATTTAATAAATACTTCATTTAATTTTTTACATTTATCTTCTAGTATTCCTACAGTTACATCAATTCCTGCTTCTTGTAATTTTTTAACACCCTTTCCTGATACCAAAGGATTGGGATCAACCATGCCAATGACAACCCTTTTAATTCTATTTTCAATTATTTGGTCTACACATGGTGGTGTCTTCCCATAATGCGAACATGGCTCTAAAGTTACATACATGGTAGACCCTTCTATTAATTCTGTTTCTGCATCTTTAAATGCATTTATTTCTGCATGAGCTTTACCATAGCTTTCATGATACCCTTTACCTATTATTTTCCCATCATTTACAATAACTGCACCAACTAATGGGTTAGGATTCACTTTGCCAGCTCCCTTTCTTGCTAAATGTAATGCAATATCCATATAATACTTATCCAACTTTTATCCTCCTAATTTTAATACACTTAATAAAATTCGGACATATACAAAGAAAGCCCTAAGTATTAATATACTCAGGGCTAAATATACATATTTTGCTATTTAAACTTTATATACTTTTCAGAATAAACAACAAACTAAGTATCATACAAAATAATTCAAATAATATTCACTATACAAATTAGTAATTATTTATATTCACAATACAAATTATCATATAAAAAGCTCTGAAATATATAAAATATTTCAGAGCATAAGTAACACTAATAAAGAATAGCCATATAATTTCACTATATCTTGCATTTATTTTATCTTCTTCCATCCAGACTTTACTGTCGGCCTCGGAATTTCACCGAATCATGCCATATAGGCTCGCGGGCTTTACCGCCGGTAGGGAATTTCACCCTGCCCTGAAGATTTATTAAGTTTTAATTATATTATATAAGTTTAATAATTTTATGTCAATATGAATAAAAAAGTTCTGATTCAATGTATCCTATTTTATCTTTTGCTAATATTTAGTTGTAATTTTAACTTATACACTATTTTACATTAAATCATACTATATTATTCTATTTTAAATCTTTATTTATGGTACAATTCTAAGCATCACAAATAAAGATGTAAGTTAGTTAATTAAATTCTAATATATATAGTAAATTCAGTGAATAATTTATAACAATTAAGACCTTTATTATACTTATAACATTAACTAAATACTTGTATCTAAAGTATTTTATCAATTTTTACTTTTCTAAATATATTGATATTACTTTAATACACAGATTTTAAAGCATTATAGTTTATCTTACTTCTTCATATATAGTATTTAATGGTGGTGTTGTTACTGACATATCATCCCCTTCATCTAATGAATCTATTGCTTTCATATCTTCACTAGAAATTTCAAAATCAAATATGTCCATATTCTCTTTTATTCTGTTTTCATTTGATGACTTTGGTATAGGTATAACTCCTTTTTGCATATGCCATCTTAGTACTATTTGTACTATTGATTTTTTATATTTTTGTGATAAATCAATCATTAAGTCATTAGATAGTACTCTTCCTCTACTTATAGGGCTCCATGCAACTACTTTAATATTATTATCTTTGCAGTAGTTAATAATATTATTTTTAGTACTAAAAGGATGAATCTCTACTTGATTTACCATTGGCATTATTTTTGCAGTTTTCTTTAATTCTTCTAAATGCTCAACTTTAAAGTTACATACTCCTATAGCTTTTACCTTTCCTGTCTCATATAAATGTTCAAAGGCTCTCCAAGTTTCAGCATTTAATTTATTTGGCCAATGTATTAAATATAAATCTATGTAATCTACTTGTAGGTTATTTAATGATTTATTAAAAGCCTCGATAGTATTATCATAACCATGATCATCATTCCAAAGTTTAGTTACTATAAATATATCTTTTCTATCTATACCACTTTCTTTTATACCATTACCTATACCTACTTCATTGTTATAAAATGAAGCAGTATCTATCATTTTATATCCTAAGTTTAAAGCATTTTTTATTATTTTAGCTGTTTCTTCATCATCCCCTGATTTATATGTACCAAATCCTATTGATGGTATTTTTACTCCATTACTTAATAACATAAATTTTTCAACCATAAAATATTTCTCCCTTTATATTTTTAAAATATATTCTTATTACATTTTACCATATATTTCAAATTACTTTTATATATTATTTTAGCTTATTAGTATTATAAGTTTAATAATCGCATATATATTTATAGTTCGATTTATTTTTATAAATTTGGTAAATACTCTTTCTAGGACAATTATTTTAAATTTAAGTTTAATAATTTGGAGGTAATAAAAATAATGCGACTATTACATAGATATGTTGATATACAAAAAGACTTTTTTATTGATTTATCAAAAAAATTTAAAGAAAATAAAATTGAAATTAGCAGTTGTGATTTAGAAAGATTAAAAACATATATAAGAATACCTACTGAATCAAATCGAGTTGCATTTGTAAATATACTAGAAAAGTATATTTTTACTTATAATATTAATGTCAATGATTTTAATATAAGTCAATATTTACTAGTTGAAAGCAGTAATGAATTTCAACAAAATGCTAATATATTCTTATCTGACTACTTAGAAAGATAATATATTTGTTTTTAAATATTAAATTGGTATTTTGTAAAAGTCATTATATCCCAATATATTTTATGTAACTTTAAGCAAAACTATAAATAAATTATAATGCTAAAAAAGGAGTTGATTGAATGAGTGACAGAAAACTTAGCATTTTAAAGAAAGTTCTTTCAACCACATTAATAATGATTTTACTAGGTTCATCTTTTGTATTTTGTGATGAAAAGCCAGTATCTAAAAATACAAAACTTATGCCCTCTGGTGAAGTTGTTGAATTAGGTGTAAAGCTAAAATATCCTATAGTAACAAGTAAGCTAAATCGTAATAAAACCTTAAAAGAATCAGATATATTATTGTCTATAGAATTAAACGGTGAAGAAATCACTCCTAATCGTAAAAATATAGAAAAAACTATGAAGGTTGAAAATTTACCTTTAAAAGCTACTTGTTATAGAAATGGAAAAGTTAAATCAATGGATATAACATCTGATGATCTTAGAGATTTTGAATTTGGTTACTATTCATTTTATCTAGGAACTGTAACAGCAATTGATTCTAAGGGTAATTTTATAGGGTTATCTCATAATTTAAAAGATGAACAAATGCCTTTTGATGTTTTAGATAATGCTATTTATAAAACATGTTATGTTCAAACAAAGAAAAATACACTATTTAATACTGGATATTTAGTTACGAGTGCAGAGGGTGATAAAATAGGTAAATTTACTGGTACTGGAGATGGTGGTATATGTGGAAAATTTGAAAATTACACATATAATCCTAATTTAGCTTTAGAAATAGGTACTCCAAAGGTAGGTACTGCTTATTTATATTGTAAATCTCCTGTAACTAATGAATTAAAGATGCATGAGATTGAGATAGCTCAAGTTGGAAAATATGTTTCTCAGATAAAGGTTGTTGATAAGGATTTGTTAAAATACCGTGGTGGTATAGTTCAAGGTATGAGTGGTACCCCTGTAATTCAAGATAATAAGATTGTTGGTGGAGCTCGTGCTGTTGTAAAGTCTAATAAACGTATTGGTGTTATGACAAATATAGATTATATGATTAAAAATTGTAATAAGTGATAAGTTTAGACCATAGGTAGCGATTTGCTACCTATGGTCTTTTAAATAACTATATAGATTTATTATTATCAAATTTTTATATGTAATTATGCTTCTTTATATTTAATATATTATAATTTATAGACTTATGTATAAAGATATAATTGCTTATAGCAATATTTATTCCAATATGGACGTACTTTAATTACTACCTGTTGGAATAGGTATAATTGGCACAATGATATTTACATTCCAATATGATTCTACTTTAATCAAAATAACATAAATGAAATAAGAGAGGTGTTATAAATTTACATTCCAATATGGTTCTACTTTAATTAAAAGATAATCCAGAGCTTAAAAATGCTATGAAATCTTTACATTCCAATATGGTTCTACTTTAATGGGGACTTTTGAAAATGAATGTTTTTATGTAACTTCTTTACATTCCAATATGGTTCTACTTTAATTAATGGTAATACATGGAAGCTATTTAAATTAATTCTACTTTACATTCCAATATGGTTCTACTTTAATCAATAGCAAGAACAGAGCAATCAAACCTTGAATTATCTTTACATTCCAATATGGTTCTACTTTAATTATTTATATAGAATATGGTAAGGAGAATTATTTTATCTTTACATTCCAATATGGTTCTACTTTAATTGCAATAAAACGGTATGGACTTAATACTGGACTTAGCTTTACATTCCAATATGGTTCTACTTTAATCAAATGAAACTGATGATACCGACTTATTTAATTTAAACTTTACATTCCAATATGGTTCTACTTTAATAGGTAATTTCAATGACTTTAGCTTATTTATTATTTGCTTTACATTCCAATATGGTTCTACTTTAATAAAAGACGTAGGAAGATGTAAAGTTAAAAATAAAAACTTTACATTCCAATATGGTTCTACTTTAATTGTTAGTATCTTCAACATCAAAGTTATTTAAGTGTTCTTTACATTCCAATATGGTTCTACTTTAATTATTGAATCAAGAACATCCCAATCTGTAAATGTAAACTTTACATTCCAATATGGTTCTACTTTAATTTAAGATGGTTTATAGATTTTAAAAATACAGGAGAAACTTTACATTCCAATATGGTTCTACTTTAATTATATAACATTACATTTTGACCTGCTGCTATATTTTTCTTTACATTCCAATATGGTTCTACTTTAATTTAGTTTTATTTGCAAAAGTTCTTAACTTGATTTGTCTTTACATTCCAATATGGTTCTACTTTAATAAAGTAATTGAAGATATTGAAAAGTAGGTGATGTTACTTTACATTCCAATATGGTTCTACTTTAATTTAATAATTTTACAAATTCAAATTGAGGGACATTTTACTTTACATTCCAATATGGTTCTACTTTAATTATATTTCTATTGTTTTCAGTAAATTGTGTACTTATTCTTTACATTCCAATATGGTTCTACTTTAATTGAACCAAATATATATTGCAGAAGCTATTAAACACTTTACATTCCAATATGGTTCTACTTTAATAATATTCCGTTGACTGAAAATGGATACTATAAAGTAACTTTACATTCCAATATGGTTCTACTTTAATAGGAAAAGTACATGAAGAATTAAAAAAGGTTAATACCTTTACATTCCAATATGGTTCTACTTTAATTATAAGAGCAATAAATGCTAATAAAGAAGTATTAGACTTTACATTCCAATATGGTTCTACTTTAATCATATTTGTTAGAGTATCAACGTCCCAACCTGTTTCTTCTTTACATTCCAATATGGTTCTACTTTAATTCTTTCAGACACTTCATCATGAAAAGTATATCCTACCTTTACATTCCAATATGGTTCTACTTTAATTTCAAGTTTGGGCAGATAAGCCAGGAGCTTATTGGGTCTTTACATTCCAATATGGTTCTACTTTAATATCAAGTATATCTATAAGCTTAACACCTTTATCTTCCTTTACATTCCAATATGGTTCTACTTTAATCTTCTCATCATTATCTACATTCAATATCATTTCACTCTTTACATTCCAATATGGTTCTACTTTAATTAGTGATTGGAATTTCTATATAGGAGGTGTATTAAACTTTACATTCCAATATGGTTCTACTTTAATAATAGTTCTCGTACTATTGAATTTTTCATAAAGATCCTTTACATTCCAATATGGTTCTACTTTAATATATTACCAATATGTATGTATCAAATAAAATTTAAACTTTACATTCCAATATGGTTCTACTTTAATCCGTTTGATATCAATATTTGATTTTCTAATCTATTCAGATATATATTTTGTCTACCTAAAAACATTTAGGCTATATAATCTCTTTCTATCTACAAAAAAACATTATTTATTGCCTGTATCTATTGTATCAGCTATCTTTGTCTATGTATACTAATTTTTACACTATATTAGGTAGACAACTAAATAAAGTTACTCGTCTTGTCTTCTTGTACTCCCCACATGTCTTTTTCTAACCATCTTTCATTTCTACTCTTAAATAAAATTATTGAATCTCTATCTCTTCTTATTATACCATTTAATTCATATTGTAGCTTAACAATTTGCGAATTTGATAACTCACCTTCAAAAACTGAGTTTTGAATATGTGATAAATATTTTTTGCACGTTTTAAAAGTTTTACTTAATACTTTTTGTCCACCTTCATCACTTTTTATATCATAAACTAAAATCACATACATAATGAACTCCTCCTATTACCACCATATTTTAAATGGTTCATACTCTTTTTCGCCTAATAAATGCTTTATTAACTTATAACACTCTAGCTTCATTAAGTATTCATATGATACATTTTTATTTAACTCTTTATGCTTTATAGTTGTTTGTAATTTCTTATCTAATTCAGCTACTATTGTCCTTGATGCTTCTTTTGTTAGATGTAAATAATTAAGATCTTTCGTAAAACTTTTTTCTGTTATTTGTTTCTTATTTAATAAAGAAAATATTAATCTATCTCCTATTATAGGTTTAAATATTTCTGCTATATCTAGGCTTAATGAAAATCTTCTACTTCCAGGCTCATGTAAATAGCTTACAGTTGGATTTAATTGTGTATTATATATCGCACTTAATACTTTAGTATAAACCAAAGTGTTTACATATGATATTAAAGTATTTATCATATTATCAGGTGGATTTTTTACTCTTTTCTCAAAATTTATATCTTGATCAATTAGTATATTCCATGACTCATAATATATTTTTCTTATATTTCCTTCATATCCCATTAACTCTTGTATACTTTTGCTTTTAGGTATTTGTTTTCTTAGTTCTTCTATTTTGTCCATATAAATTTGTACATCTTTTCCTCTACCATTATAATATCTTAAGTTACGATATATATTAAAACTAGCTCCATCTATGAATCTTTTAGCTATATCGAGCCTTTTTTCATTGTCAGTATAATGATTAACTTGGTTAACTAATAGATTTCCTGATACTAGCTTTTCTCTCGGTTGAAATGTTCCTGTGTAAAAGCTATAATAATTAAAAAAATGTATTACTACTCCATATTGAGATAAATAATTTATTAGATTTGTATTAAAATCCATTTCAGACATTACATATATTTCATTTACAGTTTCTATTGGTATATATCTTTTTTCTCCATTTTCATCTACAAATGCTATTGAGTTATCTTGTCTTTTTAGCATTCCATTGTTATAAATATAATAACTTCTCTTCATAAGTTTCCTCTCTTGTATTAGTTTAAATAAAACATAAATCATAATATGCACAAGATTTACAAATACGCTTTTTCTCCAATTTAGGCGGAATAGTTTTATATACTATTTCATTTATATTATTTAATATTTGTTCTATATTAACTATGTCTTCTTCATTCAGCTCTATATCTACACTTTGTTTTAATAATGGATAGTCTATTTTTCCTTTTATATTTGTAACACCTTTTTTATGTAAAAAATATAGATAATATTTTACTTGTAGTATACTTGCTTCTTCAATTTTATTACTTTTTTTAACTTCATGTAGTATACCTTTAGAACGTATGAAATCTATATTTATAATGTTGTCTATATTTATATGCTTTTTATCTCTTTTATAAGTTTCTTCGTCTAATACTTTTCCTATTTCAACATTTTCATTCCCTTGTTCCATCTGTATTTCGTTGTAAAAATACCATAGCTTTCTTTTACAGACTTCATAGTAATATACCATTACACCTGTTATTTCTTTTTTCATCTAATACACCTCTTTATCATAATGCTTATACTTATTTAAAATATAAAATCATCTATATTGCTAATATTTGTATTAATATTATCTTGATTTACAAACTTCTTTTGTCTGTAGCCAAGTTCAGTATATTCACATTCTATAACGGGTATATACTCATAGTCACTTACTCTTACATTATCATATCTTGTAGCTAATCCATTTTTTAATGCTCTATAGTAATTTGTTATATGATTAGGATGAACAGAGACTGTGTATTTTTTTAACTTATTTTGTAATTTTATTTTTTCTCCTTTATTTTCTGGTGAGTTTAAAGACTTATCTTTTAGCTTTAACTCTAATTCTTTAATGTCACCATTATATTCATGATAAATTGGACTTGGTATTATATCTTTAGATAGTATATTTCTTAACTTAACTTCATCTGATTTAAATGTATCTGGAGTTAGATTTTTTATGAAGTTATATGTATGTTTATATTGTATTATATAGTTACTATTTTTTATTTTATCCATAGTAAGATATTTATTTATTAATTCTATTTTTTCTTTTTCTGAGATTTGCCCTTCCCATAAACTTATAGCTTCTTTAGATAATTCAAATATATCTTTATCTATGTATCCCCTATCTCCATTTATAAAACTTCTTTCATCTATTTGAGTATAAATATAGCAATTATTTTCACTACTATCTTTTTTTCCTTTTCTATTACAACGACCTAGTCTTTGAAATAGTGAATTTAAGTCTTGTAATTCTGTAAATAAATAATCAAAATCTATGTCTAAACTTGCTTCTACTATAGACGTAGATATCCATATTCCACTTTGCTTGTCTAGTTCATTACTTTTATTATCTTTATATGTTTTTCCAAATTCTATTATTTCAGATTCTTTTGATAATCTTTCACACTTTATAAACTTACTATGTAATATATGTAAATTTTTATTTCCTAAAATATCACTTATTTCTTCATATAAATTTTGAGCTTGCGTAATACTATTGCATACCACTAATATTTTATTACTTTTATTTAACTTTTCATTTTCCATATATTTGTCACATATATCGTTAGAGTCTATTCTTTTATCTAAAATCTTTAGATTATGCCTTTTAGAATTATCAGTAAATCCACCTTCTTTTATTTTAAACTTAATATTTTTACTTAGTAACTCTTTTACAAATGGAGGTAGTGTAGCTGTTAAAATTGCCACTTTTCCACCTTGTTCTACTATACGCTCTAATCCATACACTAAATAAGCTAGTAAATCTGGACCATACATTTGTATTTCATCTATTACTATTTTTGAGTATGATAATGTGGTTAATTTTAGTTCATATGCTGGATACTTATATACAAAGTCAAAGAGTTGGTCTATAGTGGATACATTGATAGGAAGAGATAATTGCTTTGCTATTTTTTCATATTCTATTATTTCCTTGTCTTCCTTTTTATCTATATATTCATCTTTATCATCATATTTGTCATCCTCACTTTGTGATAATAAGTATTCTAATGAGCTTGAATGTAATAATCCTAATTGTTCTTCTAAATTTCCACCATAACTAGAAATGTATTTTTTAGTTCTATCGTAAATAGCATTTATAGCTGTTCTTATTGGAAGTATGAAAAATCCTTTATTATCGCTTATCCAAAGTAGACCTGCTTCTGTTTTTCCCATACCTGTTTGAGCTATTGCTATAATATTTTCATTTTTATTTTCTATACAATATTGTTGTAGTTCATTCCAACTTGCATCTTGATTATCTAGTTTCCATTTGTTAAGTACATTTTCTAATGACTTTTCTAAAAAGTTATTTTCATATTCTGCTGTATATCCCGAACTTGCACTATAATCACATTTATGTAAGTATCCTTTTATTTTTATTGCATCTATATCTTGTGATATACTAGCTATTTTCGCAGGTATAACTTTTTTAACTTTTTTATGATCAAGCCCTTCTAATAAATTTTCTATTATATCTGATTTTTCTCTTATTGCTAGTCCTATATCGCAATAGTCATGATGATTAACTACTGCATTAGATACAATAAGGTAATCTTCTTTATTATTAAATTTGCTCTCATCTATGAAATATAAAGACAATACATTATGAGCAACTTCTTTATTTTCATCAAATTTAATACCTTTATTTTTTACTCTTTTTTGAAATTCTTTATTTATTTTACCTATATCATGGTATATACAAGCTTTTTGAATAAGTTCATATATCCTTTCTTCTTTTATATATCCTAAATTCCAAAGTATCTCTAAAACATCTAATAAGTCGTTTGTATGTTCAATTATGCTCTTATTTGGTTTTGCTTTTTTTTCTCTTATATTTGATACTATTGATTCATCTAATAAATCAAAATATATATCTTTAACCATATTTTACTCCTTTTAAAGCAGTAGGTAATTAACCTACTGCTTTATTTAAATAAAGTTTACTATATAATTTTTTTCATCTGTATTATCTAAAAAAATATTATCGCTAGTTTCTTCTATTGCACAATAAGATGTGTATAGAACTTTCTTTTTAATAAATTCTCTTTTGCCTTCTTTTATTTCATAATTTTTATTTATATAATATTTAGTTCCATTAATAGTCTTACCATCTTTATATTTAGGTGAAATATATCCATCTTTTACATCTTCATAGTTTAGATACATAGATAAATTATTATCTACATCACAGTCACCTTCATATAACTCAACTATTTTAGCTTCTTTAACATCTACAAAATCTTCACTTCTACCAATAGATTTTAAGTTATATATGTTCTCTAATATATCATTTAAAGTATTTTCATCACTTCTTACATGTATAACAAGATCTATATTATTTAAGATTTCATAATACTTTATAGATGTGGTTAATGATCTATACTTTGAAATTGGTTTTGTATAATTTTCTTGTTCATACTCTTTTATTTCATCTTTTAATTTTTTTTCATTATCTTTAATTGCTTTTTCATTTTGTGATATTATTTTAAATTCTTCACTTTTTTTATCTAATTGTTTTTTCTTTAATGCTAGTGAATTTTTTTCTTTTTTTATTGTGTCTAGTTTTTCTTTTAATTCTGTATTTTTATAATTTTTTATCTTATCCGCTAAATCCTTAAGACTTCTATATTCATCTAATAACTCTTTATTATATACTTGTATTGTATTTCCATTTCTAAAACTACTTCCTTGAGATTTAGTTGGTTTTGCAACCTTATCAAAAGCTTTTGATAAAAAATCTTCATTTTTCATCTTAACTAATATACCTCTATCATCCATAGTAGAATTTAAAAAACAATAATCAGTGTAAGGTTCTTTGTGCATAGACTCAAATTTACCTTGAATACTTATATCCATTGGGTGATATTCTTTATAATTACAAGCACTATGTAAAGCTCCTATTATAGTAGATATTGGAGGCAGAGGATAAGTCATTTTGTTATCTAGTGTTTCTTCTTTTTTATAATTTGCACTATCTTGATGTAATACAATTCTTAGAGCCTTCATGTATTCACCTACCTTCTATATTTCAAAGTAAGCATTTACATCTTCTCTTAATTTATCAAAAAAGCTCATTACACTCATAGGATTTAATTTTTCTTCTATTTCACCTTCGTTTATAAAAGTTTGCCCTCTTAATAAACCTACATTATATCCTTTCGCTACTTTTTCTATTAAATCTTTAGATACCACTAATCTATCTTCTTCTACTTTTACTACATTTTCAAAATAATGTGTTTTTCTATCAGATAATCCTCCTACTACAAATACTGGCTCTGCATTATCTAAGTTTCCTTTTACTGTAAGGCTTAAATTTTCTATTGCATCTAATATAGAATTTACTCTATCTGCTTTTTCTTTATTATCAGCTTCTTTATAATTTGCTTCATTTTCAAAATTTTCATCTTTTCCTATCATTTCTAAATCTATTGTTATGCTGTATACCTTTAAAGACTTGTCATATTCATATTGATAAGGCATAAGACCAGCGTCTCCCGCTTTTTCTTGTAAGTTTATATTCTTAGCCTTAGCTAGATTAGTAGCTAAATATAGGTTATTATGAAATCTTGTTTCATTTACAAAACTCTCACAAGATATTGCATCTGTTAAGTAGAAAGAACTTTTTCTTATATTAGTTGTTCCTTTAGTGTTCATATATCCACCTTCAAGTGCTCTACAATTTGACGCATTTAACTCTTGACTTACTTGTTTTTGATTTACTTTTTTCTTACTATCTCCAATAATCTCAGTTTGTAAATCATCATACATTCCACTTTGAACCATTATTGCATTTTTTAAACTTTCTCTACTTCTTATAGTATATACTTTTCTGTTTCTAAATACTTTTTGTACACTTGCTATATTTCCTAATCCTTCAGAATAGTTTGAAGTCATATTTGCAACTACTGTTAATGTTAAAGCTTTCTTTTTCATAATCTTATCTCCTTATTTATTTTGTTCATTCGTATTTTCATTAAATTTATTACTTTTACCTAGTGCATTTATAAATGTATATGCAATGTCTTTATTTTTTTCAAAATCCATGAATAGTTCATCTGCAAAACTAAAGTAAACGTCTGAATAACCTGATAATTGTAATAAAATTTGGCAAACTCTATCATAATCTTTAAATATTATTGAGCTAGTAAGTTTTTGTCTGTAGCTTTCTAATTTATTTTCTGGAATCTTATTCCTTACTTCATTTGCACAAGCATGAATTATTTTTCTAATCTTATCATCCATTATTTTTTCACCTCTAATTAAATCATTTATATTTATTAATTGATAAACTGTATAGTAGTTTTTCTTTTCTTTTAATAATAAGTCTATAACGTCATCTAAAAGCGTATTATTTAATATACACTCCATTACTTTTTTATAAATATCAATATAATAGTTGTCATTTATCTTATAAGAAAAACATAATGAATTATAGTCAATCTTTCTCTCATTTATTTTTTTTAATATGTCTATACTTTGTTTTCTTATATATAATGTTTCAAAATAATCTTTATCCCTGTCCTTAACTATAACTTCTACATCATATTCTATAAAATCAGATGATTCTATAATACCTTTAAATAACGAGTATTTTATTCCTCTATACTTATTTTCTAGTTCTAAATTTTCAATGTCAGCTTTTATTTTTTCTTGAAAAACTTGTTTTGCACTAGTTAACCTATTTATTTCATAATTATCATTTATAAATAAAGATTCTCTATCATTTATAAATGCAAATGGTATAAAGTCAAACTCTTGTATGTCTTGTCCAACAAAGCTACTCATATTAAATCCAAACCCTGTTGATTTTCCTTTTTTAGGTGCATCAATATAATAACCTACTAATCTACAATACTTCTGATTTTCATTAAATAATTGGTTAGTATTACAGTAATTTTTATACATGTCTGACTTATTCCTAAAAGTTTCAAGAATTAGTTCTTCTCTATGTTTATTAACTAAAGACAATATTTCATCTCTATTAGTTCCATCAAATTTAATTTTCTTAAATATTTTTTTCATTATTGTATTTCCAGATAGTTTTTCATTTATTGACTTTATAATATATGTATTATCATTTTCATTATTATCTTGATTATAATGTTCTAAGTTAAGTTCTACATACTTATGATGAAGATTTTCACCATATTTTTTTTCTACAAATTTTAAATAGTTTTCTTTTGTTATTAATTCACTATTGTACAATATATACTCATCTTCTACTTTATAAGAAGTTTCTAATGTATCTATATATTCAAAATATTCTAAAAGACCTACTATAGCAGCAGAAAATCTCCAGTCAGAAGGCTCTAATTTAACATTAAAATCTGTATTATTTTCTAAAATAGTTTTCATTTAAATGCCTCCTTTTACAAATCCTGTGTTAATAAATCTAAATAACCAAACATTGTATTTCGACTTCCCATGCCTACATCATATAAATACTGAAGTAATAATGGATTTCCTTCTAATAAAAATGATCCTACTGTTGTATCTACATATGTATCGTAATGCTTTACTAAAACCTTTTTACAATTTATAGGCGAAAACTTAATACTATCTACTATATCTTTGCTAAACCCTGTTTGAGATATTTGATTTTTCAGAACTACTTTTAATTGTTCATTAAACTTTTCATCACTATATACATAATGATTATCTTTGTTTGTTTCTTTATTATGATCTCTGATACAAAGTCCATATGTTTTGAATATTACTTTTGAGCTTGTTATTTTTTGTTCTCTTTGTTGATGAATTTGTTTTAAGGTGATTGAATTTTGATTTGTTATTAAAAATTTTTTATTTTTCTGTTTCATGAATGCCTGTTGCAAAAGAAGTCCTGTTTTTTGTCTGTCATCACTTGTAAATAATACTTTTATACTATTATCTTCTAATATTATTTCATCTTTTGTAAATTTAGCTTTTGGTAACTTTAATGAAAAGCAAAAATCTTTTTGTATATTATCTTTAAAGTATTGAGAGTAATATCTACCATCTAAAATTTCAGTTAGTGACTTTTTTATATAGCTTAATATTATTCTTCTATAATCTTTTGGCAATGAACTTTTTTCTAATTCAAACGTTAAATAAAATCTCATATATACCTCCTTCTTGTATTTTATACTGTAATGGTAGCACACATATATTATATATATCTACATATTTTAAAATAATAATTCATGGATTTTATATATTATAGAAGTATTACTATTTGACTTTACTAAATTTATCTGATATGTTTTATTATATAAACCATATTGGAATGTAAATTGAATCATTATATTAAATATTTATAATAACTAAGTAGTCCATATTGGAAAAACTAGACTAAAATAATATAAAACTTTTAGTCTAGTTTCCATTTCAACTTCATTCTATTATTGTCTATAATCGTCTTTGATTCAATTATATATATTTTTTATTAATATTTATGATTATAGTTAATGATATTTCTAACTTGAGCTGTGCTAATTCCAAACTTTCTAGAAACCTTTTTATAATCACCATCAAAACTCTCCCTAATCATCCTGTTTCTAGCCCCTTTAACAAGACTTGATTCATTAGGTATATATAAATTACTTCCTCCAGCAAACTTAACCAAACTCTTAAAAGCATCCATACCTATAACCTCAACAACATCAACAACTCCCTCTGGTAAATCATTTATAGTTAAATTATCTAACATAATATCCTCCTATATAACTTTATTTTTTTAAAACACATACTATATACATTCTCTAATAAGTACAAAGCCTCCTACTAAATTCTTCAAATAGTTTAATATTTATCTTAAATAAAACCATATTAAACTATTACTAAAATAATATAAGGAGGTATAAATATGAAATGGTATTTAGACTTTGGACATGGAGGAAAAGACTCTGGCGCAGTTGGAGCTTATAATACAAAAGAAAGTAATATAGTTTTAAAAATAGGAATGATTATAAAAGAAAGCTTAGAAAAACATAATCAACAAGTAATAACGACACGACAAGATGATAAATACTACTCCCTAGATTATAGAAGTAAAAAGGCAAACGAAAACAAATGTGACTACTTTGTAAGTATACATATGAACGCTGCAACTAACAAATTAGCAAAGGGTTGTGAGGTATGGGTTTATGATGAAAAAAGTAAGGTGTATACATTATCTAAAAACATATGCACTAATCTTTCAAAGGCTATAAATACTTTAAACAGAGGTGTAAAAGTGTCAAAAAAGTTTTCAGTACTTAGAAAAACTAAAATGCCAGCATTACTAATAGAGATAGACTTTATATCTAACCCTAGTGTTGAATCAAATTTAGCTTCTGAAAAGTACATAAAAGATATATCATCAAGTATCTCCTCTACTCTGCTATCATTTTGCTAACAATTTATAAAATATTTTCTTCAAAGATTTTAATATATAACAAACACAATAGTTTCTATACTTAATATCAAGAAGATATTAATCTTTTAAAATAATTGGAGGTGGCTATATGGTAGTTAATGAAATGCAAAACCCATCAAGTCTAAGAATAAAGCTAGATTTAGGTATGGTAGATGGTAAAACAAAGGTTAAAAGTAAGACATTTTCATCAGTTAAACCTGATGCATCAGCACAAAATGTGTATGAGGTTGCAGAGGCTTTAATGGAGCTTCAAGAATACTCTACAATTGAAGTAGCTAAGATAGATAACACTACTTTAGCTTAAAAGATTTACTTTTTCAAATTATTATATTTAAGGAGGAATGAATATGGAAATAAATAAAAGACTTGTTATGACTTTTAAAACTACTGATGATAAGAAGGTTTCTTTATCAGTTGATGACCCAAGAGAGGATATTACTGAGTCTGAGATAAAATCAGCTATGGATTTAGTAGTAGCTAAAAATATCTTTGCCCCTAATGGAGCTGATATAGCATCAATAGTTGAGGCTAAGGTTGTTGTTACTGATACTACACCTTATGATTTAGAATTATAAAAAGTTTACTTTACAAAAGCTATGTCTAAATTTTTGGCATAGCTTTTTTGTTAATTAAAAGTATTGAAAGGATGTGTCTTAAGATGAATTCAGAGTTACAAACTTTGATAGCTTCTGTAGGCTTTCCTATTGCTCTTAGTATGTATTTACTTGTGAGGATTGATGGGAAGTTGCAGATTTTATCTGATAGTATTAATGAATTATCTAAAAATATTATAAGGATAAAATAGAAAAAGGCAGTCATTTGATTTGCCTTTTTTGTTTAACTTAAACAAAATATTCTCGTCAATAAATTACATTTTTCACTCTATTTATTGGTATTTCATAATAAATGTATTATAATAATATTTTGTAATAAACTTATAATGTAGGGGGAAATCTTATGAAATTTAATAAATTAAAATCAATATTTCTGTCATCGGCATTAGCAATATCTATATTTTTTACTGGATGTTCTAACGGTGACCAAAATACAATTACAAATCAAACACAAATTAAGGACTCAACATCTAGTAATAGTCAAGTAAGTGTTGAATCTAATAGTTCATATCAAGACTCTAGTTCTAGTAAAGAAGTTCCTAAAGGCTCTGTTAAAGCAACTGTTGAAAGAGTTGTAGATGGAGATACAATGAAACTTAAATTAGATAAAACTAAAGAAGTTGTAACTTTAAGACTTTTATTAGTAGACACTCCAGAGTCAGTTAAAAAAGGTGTTGATCCTCAACCATACTCAATAGAAGCATCAAACTTTGCAAAAAATACTTTAAAAGCTGGAGATACAGTTTATATTGAATATGATGAGGGTGATAAAACTGATAAATATGATAGACATTTAGGTTATTTATGGTACTACTCTAATGATAATTCTAACTGGCAAATGTTTAATGAAACATTAATATCTCAAGGGTATGCTAGAGTTGGATATATCTATTCTCAAAAAAGACATTTAGATGAGTTTTATAAGGCTCAGGACTATGCAAAGTCAAATAAATTAAATATATGGTCTGTTGATGGATATGTAACTGATAGAGGATATGATGTAGATGCTTATAATTCTAATAAGAATACTTCTTCTAATAGCTCTAGTTCATCAAGTAATATAGTTTATGCTAATGGTGGTTCTTCTAGTTCAAACAAGTACCATTCTACTAAAGATGCACATAATATGAAAGGTGCTGTTAAGATGACTGAAAAGGAAGCTAAGTCTAAAGGTTATGTGCCTTGTGGACTATGTTATTAGATTTATTTTAAATTTTAATGTATCACATATATATTCAACTTAATATTATATACAAATCAAAATATTAAGTTGGTGATAGTATGAGGTTTAGTTCCGATAAACTAGAAACAAATTTTATAGAGCCTATAAATTTATATGGTCCTATTAAAGATAGAAAATATACTCTTACACATTCTGATACTACTGGTATGATGTTTTTAACAATAGCTAATGAATATGATTATAATGCTATAAATTATGATTTAAGAGATGAAATTTTGGGTGCATGGAAAGAATCTGATACTTCTTATATTTTATTTTTCTATGCTTATGTTGGCAACTTAAGTTATGCTGATGCTTTATATAGATATAATATATTTAAATCCCATATAGATTCAGCGTTACAAGCTATAATTTATGGTGATAGGATGTTGTTAAGTAAATATCCTGAACTTTTAAACACTCCTATTTATATAAAGTTTGATTCGTCTATTCCTGTTTTTAATAATTACGAGTTTTATGGATTTGTAATGGATTATATAGTATAAAAAATACGTGTATCTTAGCTATTTCAAAATTATGCTAATAGGATACACGTATTTTTATATTAATTATTCACAATAATTATCTATTAATCTATATATTTTATTTCTTACTATTTCGCTATTCTACTTAATGTAACAACAGCCTCAGCTCTTGTTAAATTTTTCTTAGGTCCAAATGTTTTATCTGGGTATCCTGACATATATCCTTGTTCTAATACTCCTTCTACTGAAGCTTGTGCCCAGTCAGATACTTCACTAGAATCTTTATATGTGTTTAATTTATCTAAATCTTTATCAGATATTTGTTTGTAATTTGATATCATTACACTAGCTTCTTCTCTTGTTATAGGAGCTTCTGGTTTAAATGTTCCATCTGGGAATCCATTTACTATTCCATTAGTTACTGCTATATCTATCTCTTCTTTTGCCCAGTGTGAACTTGTGTCGCTAAATACTTTTCCACTTTTATTTGTTAAACCAAAGTATTTATTTAATATTTTTACAAACTCAGCTCTAGTTATTAAATTATCAGGTCTAAATGTTCCATCATTATACCCATTTATATATTTTGAATTTACAAAAGATTTTATAGTTGATTCTGCCCAATGTTTTGATATATCTGTAAATTGAATAGCTGGATTAGTATCTCCTCCTGGACTAGTAACACTTCCATCTGGATTAGTAACACTTCCATCTGGATTTTTAATAGTTCCATCTGTACCTACAGTACTTCCATTTTCTGGTGTTATAACCTTTCCATTTGGTAATACTACATTACTTCCATCTGGCACCTTAACATTTCCATTTGTATCTATTATTGGTTTATCACCTTTATCATTTGGTGTAACAACATATCCTCTTGGAGTTATTATTGACTGATTATCTCCACTATCTGTAACCTTAGTTCCATCTGGAAATTCTACATGTCCTCCAATTGGTAATGTTATATTTCCAAACTCATCAACAGTTGGAATTTCAGGATATACATCAGGATCTATAAATGGCTTAACAAGTACATCATCAGCTGTTCCTACTTTTCCATCTGGTCCTGGAGCTACAACTGTTCCATTTGCTTTAATGCTTACTCCACTTAATGTAGTAATATCTCCATTACTACTTACAACACTATCCTTTGGTGGTGTTGTGTCAACCCCAGATGATAATACTACCATACTTCCTTCTGGCACATTAACACTTCCATCTGCATTTACTGTTGGTGCACCACCTTTATCATTTGGTGTAACAACACTTCCTCCTGGAGTTATTATTGAATGCTCATTTACATGATCTGTAACTATAGTTCCATTTGCAAATATTACCCTTCCTCCAGTTGGTAATGTTACGTTTCCAAATTGATCAATCTGTGGAGCTTGTCCATTTAATCCTGGCTTAACAAGTACATCGTCAGCTGTTCCTAGTTGACCATCCTCTCCTGCAACTCTAACTGTTCCATCTTGTTCAGTAACTACTTGATTTTTTGATTTAGCGTTCATTTCTTGAACTAATAAGTTTTCTTCTCTAACATCTGCAAAAGATGTTGTTGTTAATCCTAGGCTGCTTATTGTTATTGCGCCCGTTAATACTAAAAGACTTGCCTTTTTTATCATTTCACCTTTTTCTTCCTTTTTTCTACAATATTCGACTTTTTTCTTAAATTTTAACAGTAAATAGGGAATTTTTCAATACTAAATAATTTTTTATTATTTAATCTGTTGTGCTAGTTATTTTACTAAACATATTGAAATTACTATATAAAGTTTTTTAACTATCAAAATATAGCTCGTTGGACTCTAGTATTTTCAATAATTATAATTAACTAGCACAACGAGTTATTTATTTTTTATATCTATTAGTTTTTATTTGAATTTTTATTGTTGAGGTATATTGATATTAGTTGAAACTAAAATGATAAATCTAATAATTAAAATAAAAAGGTATTGATTTTTAAATCAATACCTTTCATATTCTTATTAAAACTTAAGTTTATCTAAAATGCACATTCTATAAAATTAATATTTCTATAATCTACAGCCATTGGTACAAATCTAATTCTACCACCTTCGCAAGCTATTCTAAATCCTTGAATACTTCTATTATCAGCTCTATCTACTATCAAATGGAACTCAGAAGGTGTAAAACCTCTTCTCATTACTATCCTAACTATTGCCATCCTTCTACAGTTATTTATAGTAAATTGCCCTCCTCCTGGTGATATAAAAGGTGTCGGAGTTTGTCCTCCTCCAGGTTGTGTATTAGGATTAGAGGGTTGCCCTCCACCCGGCGGTGCAAAAGGATTAGGAAATTGCACACCTCCTGGTAATATAAAAGGATTAGGAGTTTGTCCACCTCCAGGTTGTGTAGCTGGTGGATCATTATCTTCTGGTAAGTTGTTATTTTCTCCACCTTCGTCATATTCATCATAAATCTCGTAATATTCAGGTGGCATAGAAGGTTCAAATAATTTAGCAACTTCTGTGTATTCATGTTTAATATCTGCATTAGGATATCTATTTCTTAACTCACTAAGATATAAAGCCATAAAGTTGAAATAACTTTCCCAATATTCTTGCCAATAATTTTTTTTCATTGTTGACTCCCCTTTTTATGATATAAATATTGTCCTATATATCATATGTAAATATTAGGAAATGGTTCTTATTTATTTGAGATAACATTTACTAATAATACTTTCATAATATCCCTCCTTAAATTTGTATTTTTCTTTTTAGTTATAAAATAATAGTTGGAGTTAACTTTAAATCAAGAACTTTTTTTAAAAAAATTAGGTACTTTATTATAAGGTACCTAGTTAGTGGATTTCAATGGTTGAGACGAATCGTAGAAATAATAATTTATAAGTTTCTCTAAAAGTAAAAAACTATTTGCTAAAATTTAGCAAACAGTTTCTTTTGATTCTTTAGAAAAAGTATAATAACTATACATACTTGTTAATATAACTGCAAATAACCATGATATTGGAAATGTGATAGCTATACTTGATATACTATTATATTTTCTTAATAGAACTATTAAAAACATTATTCTGATACCACAAAAACTAAGCAAGGTGATAACCATTGGTGGTATTGATATCCCCCTCCCTCTAATTTGACTGCTTAAACATTCTAAAATAGCGTATAAGAAGTAAAATGGGAAAGTTATTGATACAATATTCCCCCCATACCTAATAACCTCACTATTAGATGTAAATATACCAAAAATATATTTTGAATTTATTATCATTAATGTACTTACTCCCATAGTAATTATTGCACTTACAATCATTGCAGATTTGATACCTCTATTTATTCTATCGTACTGACCAGCTCCATAGTTTTGACCAACAAATGATACTAATCCTTGACCTAATGTTATAATAGGTAAATATAGAATCAATTCTATTTTAAAATATGCGGTAAATGCAGCTATGGCATCTACTCCAAATGAATTTATCTGAGACTGAATAATTATATTTGATAAAGTAATTACAATTGATTGAACTCCAGCTGGAATTCCAATCATCAGTATTCTTCTAAATATTTCCTTGTTAAATATACTCAGGGTAAACTGTAATTTTGGCTCTTCTATACGTCTGTAAAAATAAACAATTGTTAATATTGCTGTAAGAGCTTGAGATAAGAAAGTTGCTACGGCAGCTCCTTCTACACCCATTTTTAATATTACTATGAAAATAAAATCTGCCCCAACATTGACTAGACCACCAAAAATTTGGAACTTCATTGGCGATTTAGAGTCTCCTATTGCTCTTAAAATACCACATAAAAGATTATATATAACTACAGATATCATACTTAATGTATATATTCTTAGGTATTTGATGGCTATATCTAGAATACTATCTGGCGTATTCATATATCTTAAAAATATTGGTGCAAAATATATCCCGATTATTGTTAATATTAAACCACCAAATAATCCGACCATAAAAACTGTCTGAATTATATTTTTTAATCCTTTTTCATCTTGTTTTCCATAAATATGTGCAGTTACTACATTTGTTCCAACTGCCATTCCATTAAAAAAGCCAATAAGGCAAGTTATAATTAAACTACTTGCTCCTATGGCTGCTGTTGCTTTTGTTCCACAGAATTTACCAACAAAAATTAAGTCTACAGTATTGTATAACTGCTGTATTAAAGTGCTTGCTAATAAAGGTAATAAAAATACTAAAATTCCCTTTCCTATAGGTCCTTTTGTAAGGTCATTTTGCATCATTCTTCCTCCCCATTATTAAGATGACAAGCTACATAATGATTTTTTGAAACTAACTTTAATTCAGGCTTTTTATCTTTACAGATTTCAATTGAATATTTACAACGATTTTTAAAAGGACATCCTTTTGAAATATCTATAGGATTTTCTGCTTCCTTAATATTTTCAATTTTCTTAGAGTAATTCATGTTTAAATGAAAAGTTGAAGATATTAAAGTTTGTGTATAAGGATGCTTACATTGTTCTTGAAGCTTTCTTCCTGGAATAACTTCAACTAAATTTCCCAAATACATAACAGCAACTTTATCACTTATTTGAGACACTAAATGTATATCATGGCAAACAAGTCCTATAGTAATATTTTTTTCTTTTTGTAGTTTTATAATTAAATCTATTATCTTCTTTTGTGTTAATACATCAAGAGCTGATGTAGATTCATCAAAAATAACAACCTTAGGGTTAAGAGTTAAAGCCCTTGCTATTCCTATACGTTGTCGTTGTCCTCCACTCATATTGTGAATATATCTATTAGAAAAATCCTTCGGCAAATCAACCATTTCTAGAAATTCTTTTGCAATATCGTCCCTTTGATTTTTCTTTATTAACCCAAAGTTGAAAAGAGGTTCACAAATTATATCTCTTACTTTCATTCTTGGATTAAATGCTGTATTAGGGTCTTGAAATACCATTTGAATATGTCTTCTATTTTGGCGAAGTTTTTCACCTTTTAATTTAGTAATATCTTCACCTCCGTATAAAATTTCACCAGATGTTACTTCCTCCAATTGAACTATCATTTTCATTAAAGTACTTTTCCCACATCCACTCTCTCCTACTATCGCAAGAATTTTTCCTTCTTCAAATTCAAGAGAAATATTATCACAAGCAGTTAAAACTTTATTATTAGGAGTATTAAATTTTTTAGTAACGTTTCTTATTTCTAATATATTTTTACTTTTAGACATATAATTTCTCCTCCCAATTTGACACAGAATTAAGTAACTCCTTAGTATATTCATCTTTGGGATTATTTATTATATTATCTCTACTTCCTTGTTCTACTATTTTTCCATCTTTCATAACTATTATTTTGTCAGATATATAAGCTGCTATTGCTAAGTTATGAGTAACCATAATAATACCTGTATTAAACTTTTCTCTAAGTTCTAACATATTTCGTATAATTTGAGATTGAGTAGTTACATCAAGTGCACTTGTTGGTTCATCTGCAATTAAAAGCTTTGGATTAAATGTCATTGCCATGGCAATTCCTACTCTTTGACGCATACCTCCACTTAATTGAAATGGATAGCTTTTCATTATATTATCAGGGTTTGAAAACATCATTTGTCCTAACATATTTATAGCTTTTTTGCTAGCTTCTTCTTTAGACATTTTTTCATGTGTTCTTATGTATTCTATAAACTGATTTCCAATTTTTCTAATTGGATTAATCATTGCTCCACAATCTTGGAAAATCATAGATAATTCAGTTCCTCTAATTTTATTCCAATCATCCATTGAGTAAGATAAAAGGGACTTCCCATTAAATACAATATCTCCATTTGTTATCTTACCTCCTGCTGGAAGTAGCCCCATTATAGAACGTATTAATGTAGTTTTTCCACTACCACTTTCTCCTACTATACTAACTATTTCCCCTGGTTTCATATCCATACTAAGATTTACTATAGAAGGATTCTTATTTCCATATTGTACTGTAATATTGTTGATATTTAGCATAATATAATCTCCTATTTTTATCTTACTTAGCTGGTTTTATATCTGTACTTATCCAGTAGTAGTCTGCAACACTTATCTGTGCACCATCTACAGACTTGTCACTACACATATTACTATTATAGTATCCATGTACCATAACTGCTGCATCATCTATTAATATTTGCTGTAATTTTTGTATCATTTCTTTACGTTTTTCTTCATTCATTTCTGTTGATAATTCTTCATATATCTTATCGTATTCATCATTTTGATATCCACAGTAGTTAGCATTTGATTTTCCATACCAGTTATCTAAGTATCCATATGGATTTCCATCTTGAACTGTCATCCAGTTAGTATTAAGTAAATCATATTCTCCAGATACAAGCATATTCCACTCTGTATCTGCATCAGTTTTCTTAACATTAACCTTTATACCTATCTTTTCAAGTTGAAGTGCTACACCTTCTGCAAAATCAGTTAGGTTTCTACTGTCATATGTAAGAAAGTTTAATTCAATGTTTTTTCCATCTAGTTCTCGATATCCATCTTTATTACTATCAACTATTTTTGCATCATCTAAGATTTTCTTTGCTTTCTCTTCATCAAAAGAAATAGTATCATTTAATTTATCATATCCATAATCTAAAGTGGATGGTAAAACTGAAGCTCCTGGAGTATATAATCCTCCAACAGTTATATTGCATAAAGTGTCATCATCAATTGCTGTAAGAATTGCTTTTCTTAAATCATCATTAGCTAAAACACCATTATGGTTTATATATGCAAATCCTGTTCTAACTCCTACTGTTTGTGATACATTGTATTCTGATGATTCTTTTAATGTTTTTAAATCGTTAGCTGTTGTTATGTTTTCTACAACATCAACATCTCCATTTTGAAGAGCCATAGATTTTGTAGTATTATCATCTATAAATATAACATTTAATTTTTCATATGGTACTTCTTCTTTCCAGTAGTTTTCATTGGCTACCATAGATATAGAAATACCTGTATCATATTTATCTATTGCATATGGTCCTGTTCCAACTGGTTTATTAACTAAATCTGATTCCATATCTAATATTGAGAAATATGGATGTGCTAAAGTTTTAGTTAAATCTGTATGTGGTTTACTTGTTTTAATAGTAACCGTTCTAGATTCATCATCTGCTTTTATAGAATCATATTTCATATATACTGAAGGTGCGGAGCTTCCTTTTCCACTGTTTTCTTGTTTATACATATATTCAATAGACTCCACTACTGCTGAAGCTGTTAGCTCTTTACCATTTGAAAATTTAACTCCATCACGTATATGGAATGTCCATTCTGTATTATCATCATTTACTGAGTAGTCATCACATAAATAGTAGTCTGCTTCCATTTGATCATCAAATCTAAATAAAGCTTCTCCTATACCATAACGAGAAACACACCAAGCTGCATTAGGCATTGCTGCTGGATCTAATGAGTCTGAGAAATTTGTACATCCAAAATTTAATATATTTGATGTATCAGCTGTACTACTTGAACATCCAGTTAGCATCGACCCCATCATGGATATTATAAATGCTGTACTTAATAGTTTTATTATTTTTCTTTTAATTTTCATAAGACTCTCCCTTTGTCATTTTTATATTACTTTTTCTATTTCTACTTCTTCTATAGCTTTTTTTGAATCTAAAATATCTCTCAAGTTATCACCTAAAAGATTGTATACTACTACAACTATACATATTGCTAATCCTGGATATATCATTAGCCAAGGACAATCAAGCATATATGCACGTCCTTCATTTAACATTAATCCCCATTCTGCCTGTGGTGATTGTGCCCCAAATCCAAGAAATGAAAGTGATGACAACTCTAATATCATCGTTCCTATATCTGTAGTTGCTGTAGTTATTAATGTTGGTATAATATTAGGTATTATATGCCTTGTAATAATATGTATTGTCTTACATCCGCTTATCTTTGCTGCATAAATATAATCAGTTTCTTTTATTTTTAATACTAAGCTTCTTGATAATCTTGCATATTTAGTCCAGCTTACTACCATTATTGCTATTACTGCATTGTCTACACTTGAGCCCATGATTCCTGCCAGTGAAATTGCAAGTACCATTCCAGGAAAAGATATCATTATATCTGAAATTCTCATAATAATTTCATCTACAATTCCTCCAAAGTATCCAGAAAGTATTCCTAAAGTTGTACCAATTGTAAAAATTGAAATAACAAGTACCAATGATGCTGTAAGAGATATTCTTGTACCATAAACAACACGAGAAAATACATCTCTTCCAAGCTTGTCTGTACCAAATATGTGCTCGCTGCTAGGTGGTTGAAGTGCATCAGATAAATTTCCTTCAAAAGGACTGTATGGTGCTATTATCGGTGCAAATATACCAACTGAAATAATTGCAATGGCAACTACTATAAGCAATGAAAATATTTTATTTTTTTTTATAAATTCCTTAATTTTACTCATGTCTATCCTCTTTCTTTAACCCTTGGATCTAAATATTTATATGAAATGTCTATAAGTAGATTTATTATCATGTAGATTAATGCTATCCACATTACATAGGCTTGAATTAAAGGATAATCATAAGATGTTATTGCTGAAACTGCCATATTCCCAAGACCTGGATAAGAAAATATAACTTCTACTACTGCAGTTCCTCCTAATAAAGAACCAAGTGATAATCCTAGCAAAGTTATAAGAGGTAAAAGAGAATTTGGAAGTACATGTCTTAAAAGAATAATATTTTCTTTTATTCCTCTTGCTCTTGCACCAATTACATAATCTTGATTTAATTCTTCAAGTACAACTGTACGAACTTGTCTTGTGTACTTTGCTGCCATTGAAAATGCAAGTGTTAATACAGGTAAAATCATTTTTTCAATTCCATCTCCTGTAGATACTACTGGCAATAACTTAAATTTTAATGCTATAAAATATAAAAGCATTAAACCTACCCAAAAGTTAGGTATAGATAATCCTAAAAAAGTTGTACCGCTAATAAGAAAATCAATTACTTTATTTTTTTTAACTGCAGCCAATATCCCAAAAGGAACTGCTATTATTAACATAACTATTAATGACATAAAAGCTAATTTTAAAGTTGGAACTAATTTTAATAATATAATATCTATAACAGGTTTTTTTGTAGAATATGAAATTCCAAAATCACCTCTTAAACAAGAACTTAACCAATTCCAATATTGAACAAAAAATGGATCATTTAGTCCCATTGACTCTCTTATCTGTTGAATAACATCTTCACTTGGCATCATTCCAGATGCTGCATACATGGTTCTTACTGGGTCACCAGGTGCTAAATATATCAATGTAAAAGTAATCAAACTAATGCCAAATAGAACTATTATTATTTGTATTATTCTGTTTATCAACTGCTTTTTACTCAATCTGTTTCCCCCTAATATTTATATTTCTCCATAAGTTATCATAGGTCCATCTTTTAATATTGATAAACTTCCAACTTGATATAGAATAATTCCATCTACTTTTGCTATACATGTATGTAGTATATTTCCAAAATAGTCTTTAACTGTTCCAAGTTCATCGCCTTTTGAAACAATATCGCCTACTTTGTAGTTTGAATACCAACACCCTGTATACATAGAGTTTTCATAGATAGTATTTGTTATAACTTTTGTATCATTATTTCTATCTACCTTTTCTCCTGATAAAACGTTAAGTTCTTTTAAAACATTTTTTACATCTATTTTATATTCCTCTACCTCTTCTTTGCTCCATTTACCCATACATCCTCTTTCTATTAAAATCCCTGGTAAGCCTATTGAACCAGCATAGTTATATGCTCCACCACTATTAGATTGAGATTCTACGACATACTTTGGATTAATAGCCATAGCCATTTGCTTTGATTTAGATGTTACATCTTCACTTGCTACACCTTGATAATATACATATGGAGTTAATTCTTCATATCCATCTCCACAATGTAAATCTATGTAATAATCACTTATTTTAAATAATTCTTTTTCCATAAAGTACGCTATTTTTTCACTTACACTACCTTGTTCATTACCTGGAAATACTCTATTTAAATTTTTTCCATCTTCATAAACAACACTCATTGTACGATTTTCAAATCCACTACGATTTATTAATGGCACAATTATAATATTTCCACTTATATCCTCTGGATTTATTTCCTTTGATAATCCTATGGCAGTTTCTATTCCTACATACTCTGCACAATGAACTCCTCCTGTTATCAAAGCAGTTTTTCCTTCTTTTTTACCACAAATTATGGTTATTGGTAGTTTTATATTAGTACCACTTACATTTATGTATCCTTGTTGTTTTTGATTTCTAAACTTACTAAAGTTAGCTAAATTTATATCTTTCATTAAATCACTTCCTCTTTTATAGTTATTCTTTTAAGTAAAATATAAATTATCATATCCTTAAACGTAAAAAAGCACACTTTTTTAAAAAAGTGTGCACTAAATAAACCTATTAGTTAGGCATTTTTAACACACTTATACACCGTAAGTTATGTTTTAACTTATAAAAGCAGGTCTCCTGGCTAAAAAGCATTGTTAGATTTTCCTTCCCAAGTATATTTACTCAGTGGTATAAAAACTAACCCTTTATCACAGTGACGGGATCGCATTGGATTTGCACCAATTTCCCTATTAATTCTTACGAAACTTTTATAATTATATTTCACATTAATCTACATGTTTAATTTATATATTAAGTATAGCATATATTCTATAAATTTTCCTAATGCTTTTTGTAGTAAAATTAGTATACTATAATCTATTTTAAGGGTAAAAAAATAAAAGTCCTAAATATAAGGACTTTTATTTTAGGCCTTGTTAGCCTACTTCATGATATATTGATATTATTCATTAAATCTATTCGCTAAATTGAAATTTATCAATCTTTTGAGTACTAACCTACAATAACTAAAATAACACCAATAATAGATATAAAATCAGTGATATATTCATAATTCAAAAATAAATGTATAATGATTGTAAATAATTTATCTTTACTATCCGTAAATTCTATAATTTAACTTTTTATTCCTTATTCCTACTAGGAAATCTTTTGACATTTCAATTAACCTACTACCTAAAGCCTCATCTATATTAACCAAGTTTTCTATACTAAGTTCTGTACTAACTATTACTGGCAACTTGTTAAAATACCTGTGATTAATAAGCTCAAACATTATATTTATATCGCTTTTACTTATACTTCCCTTGAATAAATCGTCTATTAAAAGTACTTTTGCATTTTTATATCTATTCATAACTTTATTATAGTAAACATCATCCATAATATTTTGCTTTATTTGTGTTATTACATCCCTATATCCCATATAAACAACTCCTACACCATTATCCATTAATACATTTGCAATGCTAAGTGATAAATGAGTCTTTCCCGACCCAGGTTGTCCCATAAACATTATTGAGTTTTGAGTATTATTTTTTATAATATGAAAGTTATTAGAATATTCCTTAGCTTTGTTATAGGCATTTATAGATTGGCTATCATTTATAGTTTTAAAGTTTTCAAAGTTTTTATTTCTAAATTCTTCACTTATTCCACTTTTTCTTAAAATATCTTTAGCTTCTTTAACTGCTCTACATTCACATGGTGTTGCTACACCATCATTTATTATAAAGGTAAGGTCTCTACATTTATTACATTTATAACTACTCTTATCCCAATCTTTTTCTAAGTTGTTCAAGTTCATCATTTGTTGTGCCTTTATAAGTTTTGTCATTCTCATTTTTAAGTGATTTGGCATGTTTAGATTCTCTATACTCTTTGTTATATTTTCCATGATTATTTTCCCCATTTTCTATGTTATATCCTAAGTCTTCAAAGGACTTATATAAAAGTTTTACAAATTCTTTATTTTTAATATTCTCTATTTCTTTTTTTATACACTTTTGTACTTTAGGACTGTTTGACATATTGTGCTTTATCCAGTTTACTAAGTATATTTCTTTAGTTTCTTCACAGTAATATATCTTTTTATATTCTATAAATCTTTGTATAAGCTTTTCTACGGTTTCTCTGTTGTATCCTGTTTCCGTTTCCATAATTCTATTATGTAAACTATATACTCCACATTGAGTTGTTTTGCTGTTTGTCATTAAGTATATATAAAAATACTTTTCTTCTGGAGTTAAGTCTAGTACAAAGCTATCTTGCCAATAATCTATGTGTATGTGACGATATGCTGCCATAAATTTTCACCTACACATTCTTTAATACTCTTTGGCTTATTTTAAGTACTTTTGATGTTGTTGTTTTTGTATAGGCCTTAGCTATATCTGGTAATTCTGTTCTTAGTTTTTGTGTATCTATTGTACTTCTACTTTGATTTTTAAATGTAAGCTTTCTATCACCTATATAAGCTGTTTCATATCCATCCATTTCACTTTTAAAAAAGTTTTCTATGGACTTTTTCTCTGCTTCTAATTCTTTTATGTAGCTACATATTACATCATATCGATTTAATCTGGCTTCTTTATCAACTAATATTAGTGGGTTTTCTTTTGAATTGTTTTTATCATTTAAAGAAAGTAATTCATGGTTTAATATATATTTTACAGCTTCTACAAATTCTTTATTTGTCATTGATTCTTTTTTAGAATTGTTTTTGTTTAAAAATATCATAATCTTATCCCCTTTTATATTAAATTTATAATTTTTAATAATCTAATTGCTTAGTAAATCTAAAAAATACATTTGTCCCTTTCCTGTTACTAAAGTTGTAGTTGATAGTATTTCTCCTTCAACAGTCTTAACTACATTTTCGGCTATTTTAAATAGTCCTTGTTCTAGGTATGTTTGTTTTGGCATGTTTTTGTCTTTTCCCTTTTTTATAAGATAGCCCCTATCCCTTAGTAATGTAAACAATCTGTTTCTACCAATTACTATATCGTTATTTCTAAGTAGTTTTGCAAATTGACCTATAGTTATTGCATCAGAACTTACTGCAACCTTTTTTCCAAAGTTTGTGTAAGGTGTATCTATTGTAATTATTGCTTCTAAGTTTTCAACTTTTCTTTGTGCTATTAGCTTTTCTTCTCTTTCTTTTTTAAGCTCAGTTGCTAAATGTATTATAAAGTCTGGATCTTTAAGTGTTTTTTCTATTACATCATCATTTAAGTATGCCCCATGTTTTCTTATCTCTGGAATTACTTCATCCATTATCCAGTTTTCAAAGTTTATTGCATTTGGCAATTTTGACTTCATGATTAATCTGTATAGGTTTCCTTCACTTATGTATTTTTTAGATACTACTTTTTCTGCATTACTTCCATCTTTTTTTACTCCAGTTACTACCCTTACGTCTTGAAACAGTACCCCTTCTTCTTTACAATGTCTAAGTATTGCACCTCTTGGATTTTGATAGCCTAGTATAGTTGCCACTGGTATTGCTTCAAAATACTCTTTTTTATCTTTAACTATTACGCTAAGCTCCCCAAATTCATTATTTCTAAACACCTTATTTATTTCCATTTGACTATCCTCCTTTATTTATATGTACCATTTGGCAAGTTAAATTGTAAAAATTTTCACCTAAAATTCATTACAATTTATAAATATATCTTTTATTTCTTGTGCACTTAAGTCTAAATACTTACTAATTTTTGATACTTCACTTAATTTGAAATCATTTACACCATTTTCTTTTAAATTATACGTTTTGCAAGCAATCCCTATTTCTTTAGAAATCTCTTGTTGAGTAACTCCCATTAACATCCTTTTTGCCTTAAGTCCTCTAAGCCCCATTTAAATTTACCTCCTAAACAATGTATATTATATTTTTATAATTTTCTTTTCCCTATCTGTAATTACATAATATTCCTAAAAATATTTATTGTCAATAATCATTTGGCAAACTTTTACAAGACATGATTTAATATCTATTTATTTTTTTACCAAAATGTAAATTTTATTTAGTATTTTGTAATATTTTACCACTTTTATGTTATAATATTTTTATAAAAAATTTTTTTAGATATACGGAAATTATGTCATAAAAAATTTGGATGACCTATGAAAATAAATAATATTAACAAATTTGCAAAAGTAAAAAGTGATATTTTTGAGCAACGGATTTATCCGTAGCGGGAGCAAGGATATATCGTTGGCGAAATGAAATGTTTCGCCGACACGTCGTTCAAGCGAAGCGAATTTTAGATTTATTTATTCATCTTTCTAAAAAGATATTTAATTTATCACATTAGAAAAATAATTTTTATGGATTTTATAAATTTTATTAACTATAAGCTATTAACAATATAGATTTACATTTACTTATATTAATAGACTTTTAGTTATAAAGTTATATAAATTGGAGGAATATTTTTATGGAAACTATGGGTGAAAGAATAGCAAAAGCTAGAATGTATATGAATTTAAATCAAAGAGAACTAGCTAAAAAAGCTAATATTGCAGAACCTACTTTATCTAGATATGAAAACGGATATAGAGAACCAAAGGCTGGTACTATTAGTCAAATAGCTGAGGCTTTAGGTATATCTGCTGATTATATATTAGGTATTACAGATACTATTGAAGTTATTAATAAAGATGAAAATAATTTAGTTGCTATAGAGGATATGTTTGATGATATGAATATAACTTTGCATAATTCATCTTGTTTACTTTATGGAAAACCTGTATCTGATAAGACTATAGAAAACATAGTATCTGCTATGAAAGGGGCTATTTTATTATCAATACAAGAGGAAAAAGAAAGAGAGTTACAAAATAAATCAAAAGATAAATAAAAGGGGATTATTATGCCACGTTCAGCATCTAGCATAAGACATATAGTTAGAAATTTAAAACTTGAGTATGAGGGTTGTAGTTTAGAAGACATTATAAGGGATAGAAAAATAATACTACTTTATATTGACGATTTAGAAGTTGATGGTGCTTATGGAAAGTTTGATATACACTTTGGAAATGGTGTATCTATTAGTAAACAGTTTATTTTTATAAATTCAAAGTTAGACTATTATAAAAAGCGTTGTGTTTTAGCTCATGAGTTAGGTCATGCCATACTTCATCCTGATGTAAATACTATAGATCAAAACTATAAGCCAGTAGTAGCAGATTGTAAGATTGAAATGCAGGCTGAAATTTTTGCTTCTGAGTTTTTATTAGATGATGATTCTACTTTAGAATATATTAATTTGGGAGTTACAAATATTAATCAAGCTAAAGAGCAATGTGTTCCTGTAAAGTATGTAGATTTAAAGCGTAAAAATTTAGTATGTGCTAAGGTTAAAATAGCTTTTTGATTAAGGTTGGGTTTTCCTAACCTTTTTCTTTTTGAGCAACGGATGTATCCGTAGCGGTAGCAAGGATATATCCGTAGCGGTAGCAAGGATATATAGTTGGCGACATGAAGTGTTTCGCCGACACGTCGCTCAAGCGTAGCGAATTTTTTATTTTTATTTTTATTTTTGTTTTTCTTTTTATTTTTCTTTTTCCCTATACTCTATTTATACAGTATCTATACTTATAATATTATTTAGTAAAAGTAAGTTATAATATGGATATAAATTCTTTTTAGGTAAAATAATTTAATGTTATAATGTTATATATAATATATGTAATTTTTCGCAATTGTTATATAATGTGAATTAAATGTTATAAAAGTAGGAGGGGGTATTATGAATAAAAAAATAGCATGGATTCTTATGATTCCAATTTGTATAATAGCACTATATTTTTTATTGGAGAGTGTTATGTATGTTCCAGAGATAACGGGGATGGAGGGTACAGGATTAGTTTTATTTATACCAATATTTGCAATAATTTGTATAGGTAATATTGTTGTTCATATCATTGCAGGTTTATTAGGTGTATTTAGTAAAAATAATGAATTATCATGCAAAGATGTATTTTATAAAAAATCGGATAAGATAGCCGTAAAAATAATAAAGATAGTAGGATATTTATTTATGTTATTTTATATGTTTGATATGTCAATTGGAATAGTTAACAGTAATTACTATTCAATTGTATGGAACGCTTTAGCTATGATAGTAACAGTATTTTATGTAATATGGTTTTCAGCTATCAAATTAAAATCATTTTAAGTTAATATACAATCTTAATATAGTACGAATTAAATAAAAAGGGGGGATAAGATGAATTTTTCACCATTTAGAAAATTAGATTATATAGTATTCTATATAATTACTTCGGTTATGTTTATAACTCAATTAACGGAGTTAGCGTTAATGTCTGTAATAGGTATATTAATAGGAGCTACAATACCTACTTTAATTTTAGGAACTATAACTAATTTTGTATTTAAAAAGAAATAAACAATTTTAATATATTGCGAACAAAAAATAGGAGCTTAATATCTCCTATTTTTTGTTTTTAAAACACGTTCTAAAATCAACATTAATTTAAAACATAGCCTATTTTTTCCCCTGTTAGCTTACTCCATAATAATTACAACATAAAAATAACCACATATCAGTATTTATGCCAAAACAAAAAAGTCCCACCCAATGGACGAGACTTTTATTCTAATTCAAAAGCACCAGTATAAAGTTGATAATACTTACCAGCTTTTGCTATTAGCGATTCATGACTCCCTCTTTCAATTATTCTACCTTGTTCAAGTACCATTATGGCATCTGAGTTTCTAACTGTAGATAATCTATGAGCTATTACAAAAGTAGTACGACCATACATTAAGCTATCCATACCACCTTGAACTAGATGTTCTGTACGAGTATCTATACTACTTGTTGCTTCATCAAGTATAAGAACTGGTGGATCTGCTATGGCTGCACGAGCTATAGCTAGTAACTGTCTTTGTCCTTGACTTAAATTTGCTCCATCTCCAGTAAGAACTGTATCATATCCTTGAGGTAATCTTTCGATAAATCCATCAGCATTAGCTAATTTTGCAGCTTTAGCTACTTCTTCATCACTAGCATCTAAATTTCCATATCTTATATTGTCAGCCACAGTACCTGTAAATAAATGTGTATCTTGAAGTACTATTCCTAAACTACGTCTAAGATCTGCTTTTTTAATTTTATTTATATTTATACCATCATATTTAATCTTACCGTCTTGTATATCATAAAAACGGTTAATTAAATTTGTTATTGTAGTTTTTCCAGCACCTGTAGACCCTACGAATGCTACCTTTTGACCAGGCTCAGCGTATAATTTTATATTGTGAAGTATTGTTTTTTCTTCATTGTAACCAAAGTCAACATCATTGAATGTAACATCTCCAAGTAGTTTAGTAAGTGTAACTGTTCCATCACTGTGAGGATGTTTCCATGCCCAAGTTCCAGTATGTTCTTCACACTCTTTGATATTACCTTCTTCATCTTCTGTAGCATTTACTAAAGTAACATATCCATCATCTACTTCTGGCTTTTCATCTAGTAAACTAAATACTCTCTCTGCACCTGCTAAAGCCATTATAATACTATTAAGCTGTTGACTTACCTGACTTATTGGTTGAGAGAAACTTTTGTTAAGTTGTAAGAATGATGCAAGAGCACCTAAAGTTAATGAAGTAACTCCTGATATAGCTAAAATTGAACCAAGTATTGCACAAGCAACATAACTTAAGTTACCTAGATTTACGTTTATTGGCATAAGTATATTGGCAAAAGCATTGGCATTATTAGCACTATCAAATAATTGTTCATTAAGTTTGTTAAAATCTTTTATGCTTTCTTCTTCATGGCAGAATACTTTAACAACTTTTTGACCTTCCATCATTTCTTCTATAAATCCATTAAGTTCACCTATGGATTTTTGTTGTTTCATAAAGTAAGAACCTGCTTTTCCTGCAACTTTGCCAGTTGTAAGTACCATTATAGCTACCATTATAAGAGTAAGTATTGTAAGTGGGATATTTAAAATAATCATACTTATTAACACACTTACTATAGTAGCAGCTGAGTTTACAAGCTGAGGAATACTTTGACTTATCATTTGACGAAGAGTATCTATGTCGTTTGTATAAATACTCATTATATCACCATGAGCATGAGTGTCAAAATATTTTATAGGTAGACTTTCCATATGAGTAAAAACATCTATACGTATTTTTTTCATAGTACCTTGAGATACATTAACCATAATTCTATTGTAAGTGTAAGTCATTAATGCACCTGCTATGAAAAATAATGCTAGCTTCATTATAGCCATTCCCAAAGGTCTAAAATCAGGATTTGATTGACTCGTTAGAGGAAGAATATAGTCATCAATTAAAGTTTGCATAAATAAAGTTCCCTTAACACTTACAAAGGCTGAACCGAATATACAAAGTAAAACCACTATACAGTGAGGTGTATAATTTTTTAATATTATTCCCATAAGCCTTTTTAGAGTTTTTGCAGGATTTTGACCCTTAGGTCTTTTATTTTGCGACTTCATATTCGTCATCATCTCCCTTCATTTGAGAATTATAAACATCAGCATAAATTTCATTATTTTCAAGTAGTTCTTCATGTGTTCCTATTCCACTTATTTTTCCATCATCTAAAACTATTATTTTATCTGCATCTTGAACACTTGATATACGTTGTGCAATTATAATTTTTGTTGTATTTGGTATTTCCTTAGAAAAAGCAGTTCTTATCTTAGCATCTGTTGCTGTATCTACTGCACTTGTAGAATCGTCTAATATTAATATTTTTGGCTTTTTAAGTAAGGCTCTTGCTATACATAAACGTTGTTTTTGACCTCCAGATACATTTGTACCACCTTGTTCAATATAAGTGTCATATCCATTTGGTAATGTATCTATAAATTCATTAGCACAAGCAAGCTCACAAGCTCTTATTATTTCTTCATCAGTGGCATTTTTATCTCCCCAACGAAGATTTTCTTTTATAGTTCCACTAAATAATACATTCTTTTGTAAAACTACTGAAACTTCATTTCTTAAAGTTTCGATATCATAGCTTCTTACATCTTTTCCACCTACAAATACAGAACCTTCACTAACATCGTATAAACGAGATATTAAGTTTACTAAACTTGATTTTGAAGAACCTGTTCCACCGATTATTCCAATAGTCTCACCTGATTTTATATGTAAATCAATATTTTGAAGGACATATTTTTTACTTCCTTTTTTGTAAGCAAAGTTAACATTATTAAAGTCTATATCTCCATTTTCTATTTCAAAATCAGGATTTTCTGGATTAGTTAAATCACTTTTTTCTTCTAAAACTTCAGCAATACGCTCTGCTGATGCTTTTGACATTGTAATCATAACAAATACCATAGATAACATCATTAAACTTATCATTATATTCATAATATAACTAAATAAGCTTACTAATTGTCCTGTGGTTAAACTTCCTCCAACTATCATGTTTGCACCAAACCATGATAAACCTAATATACATCCATAAACTGATAACATCATAGCTGGCATATTACATGCTAAAATGCTTTCAGCTTTTACAAATAATTTATAAACATTATCTGCAGCTTTTTCAAACTTTTTAATTTCATGATCTTCTCTTACATAAGCTTTTACAACACGAATAGCATTTACATTTTCTTGTACACTTGCATTTAAATCATCATATTTTTTGAATACCTTCATAAATACTGGATGAGCATTTGATATTATTAGTGCTAAACATATTCCTAAGAATACTATTGCCACTAAGAATAATGAACTAAGTTTTTTGCTTATAGTAAATGACATTATTAATGCAAATATAAGCATCATAGGTGCTCTAAAGCACATACGTAAAATCATTTGATATGAGTTTTGAACATTTGTAACATCTGTTGTCATACGCGTTACAAGTCCTGCTGTAGAGTATTTATCTATATTTGAGAATGAGAAACTTTGTATGTTTTCATACATTGATTTTCTTAAGTTTTTTGCAAATCCTGTACTAGCTAATGCTGCAGATTTACCACTTAATACACCAAATAGTAACGAAAGTCCAGCTATAACAACCATTACTCCCCCTACTATAAATACATGTTTCATATTACCTGTTGATATACCATCATCAATTAAAGTTGACATTAATAGCGGTATTAATAATTCCATTATTACTTCAAATGTAACAAATATTGGTGTTATTATTGATGCTTTTTTATACTCTTTAACTTGACTAGCTAAAGTTTTAATCATAATGACTCCTCCTTTATAATGATATATTTTATTTTGTAAGTGTCCTAAATATTTTTTATTAAGTCTATCAATTTAGATAACATAACACTAATATAAATATTCGTAATATTGATATATTATGAATCAATAAAAAAATAACTGTACCTATAATTTTAAAATCTTAAAATTACTAAGGTACAGTTATTTTTTATAGTCTATTTATCACAAAGTTGGATAGTATAGCTTAAATATATTAAACTTTATACATTACTTAGATAAAATTTCAACTCCATCTTCAGTAACTAAAATCATATGCTCCCATTGAGCTGATAACTTTCCATCATCAGTATATGATGTCCATCCATTATCTGCATCTATATATAAATCTGGCTCACCTTGATTTATCATAGGCTCTATTGTAAATATCATACCTGGAACTAATACCATTCCCTTTGCCCCTTTATAATGATAGACAAAAGGGTCTTCATGGAATTCAAGTCCTATTCCATGTCCTCCAAATTCTTCAACAACAGAGTAACCATTAGCTTTAGCATGAGCTTCTATTGCTGCACCTATATCTCCTAAGTGTCCCCATGGTTTAACTGCTTCTATACCTTTATATAAACATTCTTTAGTTACTTCAACTAATCTCTTAGCTTCTTCACTAACATTTCCTATCATAAACATTCTTGACGCATCTGAGTAGTATCCGTTATATATAGTAGATACGTCTACGTTTATTATATCACCATCTTTTAATACTCTATCAGGACTTGGTATACCATGGCATATTTCATCATTTATAGATGTACATACACTTTTAGGGAAATCGTGATATCCAAGTGGTGCAGGTATCGCTCCTTGAGATATTGTAAAGTCATGTACTAATTTATCTATTTCTTCAGTAGTCATTCCTGCTTTTATATTTTCAGCTACTAAGTCTAGTACTGCATTGTTTATTTTTGCACTTTCTTTTATTTTTTCTATTTGCTCTTTTGTTTTTATTATATTATGAGAAGGAACTTCAAATCCTCTTTCCTTTAAAGATTTTAATTTTTCATCAAATTCCATATGGCATTTTTTATATTTAAGTCCACTATTACACCAACATTCATCATTTCTATTTATTTTCATAAACTATTCTCCTATTATATTTTTACTTATAATTATTTTATGATATTGTATTATTATCTACCATATGTTTTAATTTGTAAACTATAAATTTATTTTATTTAATTAAAATCTTTATATTTTATTTAACCATTCCCCTACCCTTTTTCCTATGTCATCAGCTGCTAGAATACCAGATACCAATGCATATCCATCTGGATTAAATTGTTTTAATTTATCAACATTATCAAGTGTTATTCCTCCAATTAGTACAAAGGGTAAATTTACTTTTTCTGTGATTTGTCTTAGTGTTTCAAATGAAACTTCTTTTGCATCATTTTTTGTTTGAGTAGAAAACATTGCTCCTATTCCCAAGTAGTCTGCACCATTTTCTTTTGCTATTTTTGCTTCTTCAACATTTCTAGCAGAAACACCTATTATTTTATCTTCTCCAATAAGCTTTCTAATAGACATTGCATCTATATCACTTTGTCCCACATGAACTCCATCAGCATCAGCAATCATTGCAATATCAACTCTGTCATTAATTACAAAAGTTACATTATATTTTCTAGTAATTTTTCTAAGCTTTATTGCTTTTTCTAAAAACTCTTTTCCATCAGCATTCTTTTCTCTTAATTGCACCATTGTAACACCAGCTTTTATGGCATCTTCTATACATTTATAAAAATCTCGTCCTTTTAATATATCTGAGTCTGTAACCAAGTATAATTTAAGAGCATTTTTTAATTCATCTTTATTTATCATATAAAATCTCCCTTAATGACTAATTAATTTGCTCTATTTCTATTCTTGCATATTTCTCAAGAACATCTTTACTTAATGAAAATAAGTTGTCATAAAGTAAAGTTTTATATGTACCTATTGGTGGATTTTCTTTATCTGCTAATTCCCCACTTAAAGACATTGCAAGAGTTCCAATTACTGCCCCTTCAATTGCTTTATCAGCACATGGTAAAAGACTACCTATTAAACTTGTACTCATACATCCTGTACCTGTTATGTATTTAAGCTTTGCACTTCCATTTTGAATTTTATAAAGAGTGTTTCCATCACTTATTAAGTCAATTTTACCTGATGCAACTACTACACACTCTAGCTTTTTTGCAACTTCTATTACTATCTCACTAGAGTCAGCTCCATCATCAAATGAATCTACACCTTTTCCTTTTACATTTAAACCACCTAAAAATTGAATTTCAGATATATTCCCTCTAACCACATCAAACTTAACTTCATTTAATAATCTATTTGTAATTTCAGTTCTTGCATTTGTTGCAAATACCCCAACAGGATCTAATATAACTGGCTTATTATATTTATTTGCTGCTTTACCTGCTAAAACATATAAATCAAGTAATTCACTATTCATAGTTCCAATATTAATTACTACAGAATTTGAAACCTTAACTATATCCTCTACTTCCTCATATGAAAAACTCATCAAAGGACTAGCTCCTATGGCAAGTGTTGTATTTGCACAATCTGTTATAGTTACATTATTTGTATAATGTAATACTAAAGGATTAACTTCTTTTACTTTATCAATTAAATTAAACATATTTATTCCCCCTTATTTATCCTCTTTATAAAAATGATGAACTGGTCCAACACCATGACCTATGTCAAAGCTATATTTTATTGCTTCTGTAATATATTCTTTACTAAGTCTTATAGATTCTTTTATATCATATCCTAAAGCCAAGTGAGATGTTATCGCTGAAGATATAGTACATCCCGTACCATGAGTATTTTTCCTATTTATTCTTTCACCTTTAAATACTTCAAACATATCTTTACCTATAAGTACATCTACACAGTCTCCTTCTAAATGTCCACCTTTCATAAGTACATATTTAGGTCCCATATTTAATATTATATTTCCTGCTTTTTTCATATCTTCAACAGTTTCTATTTTTATACTGCTTATTTCTTCTGCTTCAGGTACATTAGGTGTTACTATGTATGCTTTTGGTATAAGATATTTTATTAGATTTTCTTTAGATTCTGGTCTTAGAAGTGAATACCCACTTTTTGAAATCATCACAGGGTCAACTACAACATATTCACAAGGATATATTTCTAAAGATTCTACAATATCCTTAATAATTTTAGGAGAAGATACCATTCCAATTTTTATTGCTTTTGGTGGTATATCTTCACAAACTGCCTTTATTTGTGATTTTATAATTTCAGAACTTAGCTCCTCAACATCAAATACCCCTTCTGTGTTTTGTGCTGTTATTGCAGTTATTACACTCATTCCATATGTTCCTATAGCAGAAAATGTTTTTAAATCAGCTTGGATACCTGCTCCCCCTGAAGAGTCAGAACCAGCTATTGTTAATGTTGGTACTCTGTAGTTTTTCATTTATTTCCCCCTTTTTTATACGTAAAAAATGCTATACCTGATGTAGGCATAGCATTAAATTACAATTTTATAATCCCTTATTTGATTACTAATTATGTTGCTTTCCTACGCTGGTACTAACCAGATCAGGTAATAAGGGTCGGTAAAAACCTCTCAGCCAATGGCACCCCTAGCAATTATTCATTTATAAGTTTATTATAGTTGTTAATTTTCAATTGTCAATTATTTTTTATATTTATTAATATTTACTATCTCAACTAATTTTTCATAATTTTTTTCAGTATCACTACTGTTTTTATCATTATAAATAAGTAATCCATCTTTAAATTCAACTCTTATATAAGGACTTTTATTTCTATAAATATATACATTAGCATCTTGATTTTCCCCTTCTATTGCGTAAAGTCCTCTTAGATAATTTAATGTTTTTGTACCTTTTATTCTATAGTTAATATTAATATCCTCTAGAAGTTTAACTGTTTTAATATCTTCTACTTTAAATGATTTAACACCTACTTTTATTATATCATCTTGTATAATTAACTTATGTGGTGAAATATCTACTGTATTTAATATTATAGCAGGTATAATTACTATCATTAAAAGCACTAATACTATTATCCCTTGATATTTATCTACTTTATTGCTATTTTCCATAAAACTCTCCCCAAAATACTTTAGCAGTTTTTTATTTTGCACTACCCTCTCTTATAAGTCTAGCAAAATCATTTGGTAATATCTCATTTTCTTCAATTTCTTTTGCCATTTTTTCAAAATTATAAGATACTTCTATTATTTCAACTTCAACATTTGTATCACATATCTCTATAATTACATAGTTTGCATCTGGCTTATTAGTCTTAGGCTTTCCAACGCTTCCTGCATTAACTAATAGTTTTTCACCATAATATTTAGCATATGGTATATGAGTATGACCACAAACTAATATATCTTCAACTAATTCATTCATAACTTCCTCTGCTTCTTTAGAGTTTTCTTTTAAATATTCATTTATAACTCTTGTACTTCCATGAACAAATCTTATGGTTTTATTATTGAAAGTAAATGTAGCTTCTTTAGGAAGATTTCTTAAATATTTTTTATTTTCATCAGTTGTTTCATAAGATGTAAAGTGCATTGAAAGACTCGCTTTTTCTGCATCTTTTGGATCTTTATAATCACATCCACATACTATTTTTAAGTTACCTATTGCATCATCATAATTTCCCATTATAGTAAGTATTTTTTCTTCCTTCATCTTATGTATAACTTCATTTGGACGCGTTCCATACCCAACTAAATCTCCTGTACAAATTATCATGTCTACATTTTTTGATTTTATATCCTCTATTACCTTATCTAGTGCGTATATATTACTATGTATATCTGATATTACTGCTATTCTCATTTATATTTCCTCCTATTTAGATGATTTTCTTTTGATTATTTTCAAGTATATCCTCTATTTCCATATTCACATTTAATCATATAATATTTTAAAAATTCTTTTTTGTAAACTGCAAAATCATTTTTTGATTTTAATATCGACCATTTTGTATTTAACTTATAAAATGAGGTATATCTATTTTATTTTTTATTAAGATATGCTTTAAATTAATGTTTAAAATGTTATAATATGCATTAATTCACAATTATTGTATAATGTACATTACAGAAAGAAGATTTTAATTTGAGAAAAATAAGATTTCAAATGCCTGTAGCCGTACATCTTTTGCTTGTTAAAGATAATAAAGTATTATTATTAAGAAGATTTAATACTGGCTATGAAGATGGAACTATAGCGTTGTGGCTAGGCATGTAGATAGTGATGAAGATTTAAAAACAGCAATGATAAGAGAGGCAAAGGAAGAAGCTGGTATAGAAATTACTCCAAACAATATCAACTTTGCAAGTGTTATGCATAGAAAATCAGATGATGAAAGAATTGATTTCTTTTTTATAGCAGATTCGTGGGAAGGTGAAATAACAAATATGGAACCACAAAAATGTGATGATTTATCATGGTTTGATATAAATAATCTCCCAAGTAACACTATACCATATATTAAAAGAGCAATAGGTAATTATATATCTGATGTACAATTTGATGTTTATGGTTGGTAAACTTTAATGAATATACATGCTTTTGTTATATAATTTAATTCGCATTATTAATATATTAATAATAAAAAAATCCAATAGGTCAACTATTGGATTTTCTATATTACTTACCTTATTTCCATATATAAGCATCTTTAATAATATTTCTTTGCATCAAATCTTCAAAGCTTTCATTAAACTCTAAAAATACTTTAATTAATCTTAACTTTTCCTTATCACTTAACTTTAACTTATGAAACTTGCTAAGTCCAATTGCAAACTTTCCCATAAATACTCTAAAATCATCGTAATCCTTTTTTATTAATTTATAAATACTTACAATTTACTTTATAAATTTTCCCCATTAGATTTTATTACTTCTTGATACCAGTAATAGCTATCTTTTTTTATTCTTCTTAAATCTTTAAAGTCATGGTCTTCTCTATTTATATACACAAAACCATATCTCTTTTTAAATCCTTGATGTGAACTAAGTAAATCTATTACTGACCATGGACAATATCCCATTAGCTCTACTCCATCTTCAATACCTTTTTTACAAGCTATTATATGGTCTCTTAAATAGTCTATTCTATAATCATCATGTACTTTTTCATCTTCTGTTAAAGTATCTGCTGTTCCAAGACCATTTTCTGTAATTATAAGTGGAAGATGATACCTATTATAGTATTCATTTAAAGCTATTCTCATACCTACAGGGTCAATTTGTGCACCATACTCTGTAGCTTTTAAATTAGAATTTTTCTCTATTTTAAAGTATCCATATAAATCGTAGTCAATTTCACTTTCACGAGTTCCAACTGGCTTTTCATCTGTAGCTTCAAGATGTCTAGCACATAAAGTACGATAATAGTTAAATGCTATAAAGTCCATTTTAGCATTTTTTAATACTTCTTTATCTTCTTTTGGCATATTTGGAACTATATTAAGTTCTTCTAAATATTTCATATAGTATGCTGGATATTCTCCATTATAATGCATATCTAGTAAATAATTTGTCTTAAAGTTATCATTTAATTTTGCTGCCCATACATCTTCTGGCTTGTTTGAATATGGGTAAGTAACTGTAGCTGATATTGATGGTCCAATTTTTCCACCCTCTACCATCTCATGACAAGCTCTAACAGCAAGTGCATGAGCTAATGACATATGATAATCCATTTGTGCTCTCATTTTTTCAACTAAATAAGCATCACTTTCGTATATATTCATACGTTCTTTTACACGCATCATTAGGTTTTGCTCATTATGAGGTTGCCAATACTTTACTCTATCACCGAAGTTTTCAAAACAAACTTTTGCATATCTTTCAAATGCAAATGCACATTCTCTACTTTCCCATCCATTATACTTTTCAACTAATGCATAGGGTAAATCAAAATGATATAAAGTTACAAATGGAGTTATACCACACTCTATAAGATAATCTATAACCTTATTATAAAAATCAATTCCTAATTGATTTATCTCACCATCTCCAGTAGGTATAATTCTTGCCCAAGATAGAGAAAATCTATATGTTTTTAGACCTAATTCCTTCATAAGGTCTATATCTTCTTTCCATTTATGATAAAAATCACTTGCTACCTTGCTATCTGCTTGTACATCTGATTTTTTAAATGAGTTAAAATCAGCAACAGTCATTCCTTTTTTATCTTCATTCCATCCACCTTCTATTTGAAATGCTGAAGATGATGCCCCCCATAGAAAATCTTTTGGAAATACACTTTTCATTACTTTTCCTCCTAGTGTCTATTTATTAATTATCTTTTTCTTCTATATCATTAAATCCAACGATATAAGTAAGTATAGCTGAACCGAAAAATGCTACTAAACATCCTATTAAATAAGATAAAAATCCTTTAACTCCAGCTTGTGCATATACTGGTATAGTAAGGATTCCTTGATTTGCAAATGCTATACCAAATGCACCTCCATATCCCATTATACCTCCACCTATTGCACCACAGATTACTGCACAAATCATAGGTTTTTTAAGACGTAAGTTTGCCCCATATATTGCAGGTTCTGTTATACCAAATAGTGCTGTTATACTACCTGATAATGCAACTGTCTTTAATGATTTATTTTTTGATTTTAAAAATACACCCATAGCAGCTCCTGCTTGTGAGAAGTTTGCAGCTCCTGCAAATGCTAATAAGTTTTGACGTCCATTTTGAGCTATATCATTTATAGCAATAGGTAATATTGGTCTATGTGCACCAAATATAACTAAAACACACCACATTCCACCTATAAATGCACCACATAGTATAGGGCTAAAGTTTATAAGTAATTGATATAACCAGTTTACACCATTCCCAATATATATTCCAATAGGTCCAAATACTAATAATGTTGCAGGTACCATTATTAATATTGAAAGTGTAGGTACCATTATCATTTCAATAACATCTGGAATAACCTTCTTTAAAAATCTTTCTACATATGATAATACCCATATTGCAATAATTATTGGTATTACTGATGATGTATAACTTGCTTTTGTAATATTTATATTAAATAATGTTACTACTCTATCCTCTGCCATTAAGGCTACTATACCTGGATAACAAAGTGTTGCTCCAAGTACCATTGATATAATTTCGTGAGTTTTAAATACCTTTGCTGAAGTATATCCAAGTATTATTGGGAAAAAGTAAAATACTGCATCTGATGCTGCACTTAATATTACATATGTATCATTTTGCTTTATATCTATATTGTGAACATTTAAATAATACATTGATACAACAGCTAGTATACCTTTTATCATACCAGAACCAGCTAGTGCATATATTGTCGGTGTAAATATTTGTGCCATAGTAGTTAGTGCTTTGTTAAATGAATTTCCTTTTGTTTTTTCATTTTTTAAAACTTCATTATTAGAAACATCTGTAGTTTTGCCTAACATTTTTTCTAACTCTTTATACACCTTGTCTACATTACTACCTATAACTACTTGTAGCTGGTCCATACTTTCTACTACAGTTATTACTCCTTCTATTTTTGATAGGTTATCTTTATTTACTTTATCAGAATCTATTAATGAAAACCTTAATCTTGTATGACAATGGATTACATCTTTGATGTTTTCTTCATTACCAACATTTGCTAATATCTCTCTAGCAATCTTCTTAAAATCCATGATTTACCTCCTAATTTATTACTTTTGATAAAAATATTTGATGACTTATGTATTCAAGTATATATCCTATTTTTTTTGATATAATCAAATATTTTTTATAGCATCAATTATACTTATCTATAATAAATAAATTTTAATGCTATAAATATAAGTAATAAAATAGTTTCTAAAAAATCACCTTTATTGCTAAAGTGTTGATATATCTATATCAACAAATCCTTCATAACAATTAAATTCAATTGAAAAATCTATATTTAAGTGTGACAATTCATCTTCATATTCCTCATTTATTAAATTCACTACATTTTTAATTTTATTTTTAATCTTCATATTATTCACTAATAGGCTTTACTAATTTATAACCTACTCCCCATACAGTCTTTATATATTTATTTTCTTTATATATCTTATCTCTTAATGCTTTTATATTATTTTTTTATATATTTTTCTACATCTATATTATTTAAATAGAAACTCCAACAAAATAGCTACTATTTTTTATTATAGATTTCATAAAGATATTCATCTTATTAATTTCATATATATTCCATTAAGATAATATACATATAGTATACTAATTACCTTACTTCCATATATACGCATCTTTAATAATATTTCTTTGCATCAAATCTTCAAAGCTTTCATTAAACTCTAAAAATACTTTAGTCAGTCTTAACTTTTCTTTATCACTTATTTTTAACTTATGAAACTTACTAAGTCCAATTGCAAACTTTCCCATAGATACTCTAAAATCATCATAATCTTTTTCATATAGTTTATGGTCTTTGCTCAAAGTTTCTAACTTATTTAAATTAAGTTTACATTCTTCTTCATATATCTTTATATCATCAATACTTTTAATACTCATATTAACTTTAGTAGTGTTCACTTTTAACATTATCAAATAATTTCTGTACTCATTTATCAAATTTTTATGATTTATATTCATTAAGTATTTCTCCTGTTTTAAATTTAAGTAATTTATTAATACCCTAAATTTACATAAACTACACTATAAGTTTCTTATCCTACTCTATTTTTCAATCTTTCTTTTTATCTCTATTCTCTTATTAACATATTCTGAGAATAAATCATATATAACACTTACTAAAGGCATCCCTAAAACCATACCTAGAACTCCAAACAAATTACCTCCAACTATAATAGCTAATAATATCCATAAAGAAGAAAGACCTAAGGAATTTCCAACTACCACTGGATATACAAACTTACCATCTAACTGTTGAATTGTAATAATTAAAACTAAAAATAATATTACAGATGAAGGCTTTGCCATAAGTATTATAAACATAGATATAACAATTCCCACATATGTTCCAAATATAGGTATGAAGTTAAGTATTGGTATCATTATACTTATAAGCAATGCATATGGAATTTTAACCATTGAAAATACTATAAAAAATGTAGTTCCAAGTATAATTCCATCTGTTGATTGACCTAATATAAACCTAGAAAATTTATAATTAGTAAGTCTTAAAATATATAATATTTTCTTACATGCTCTCTCACTAAAAAATGCATATAATACTTTTTTAAATTGATGTATTAATTTTTCTTTTCCAAGTAGTGTATACATTGCTATTATTATTCCTAAAAATAGATTTACAAAAAAGTTTGTAATCCCAAAGGTAAAATTAAGTAAATTAGATATAAACATATTTATAAGATTTCCAATATATGATATAGATTTTTGAAGCATAGAAGAAATATCAAACTCTACATTTTTAAGTATATCTAAATTACTTAAATTTTTTGTTACATAGTTTTGTAAGGATATTATATAATTTGGAATAGTTTCAGTTAAGCTTTTTATACTTTCAATAAGTTGTGGCACTATAAAATTTATAAATGCAGCTACTATTATTACAACTATTATAATAGTAGATACTAACGCTATTATTCTTGATAGTTTATTTAGTTTTTCATGATTTTTAGTTAATGGTTTTATTATTTTTTCTTCTATAAGCTTCATTGGTATATTTATTAAAAATGCAATTAATCCACCAATTATAAATGGCTTAAAAGCTATTATTAACCTATTATATATACTAGGTATTAGTGTTGGCTTAAATATTAATAATATAAAAAGCATTATATATGTTGAAATTATAAGTTGATTCTTTAACTTTAAATCTTTTAATTTATTCATAATTGCCTCCAATAAAGTTGCTATTATATACTATTAATATTTTCCAATTTGGTAATAAATTATATATATTATGCAAAAATACTTATATGGTTTTTTTAGTGTTTAATATTTTATCTATATAACTATTTTTTGATATAATATATTTTATACAGTATATTAATAAATTTAATTTAAACTATAATAATTATATAACTAAGAAAGGATTAAATATGAAAATAACATATATTCACCATAGTAGTTTTAGTGTTGAACTTGATAACACTATATTACTTTTTGATTATTTCAAAGGAAATCTTCCAAGCTTTGATAAAAATAAAAAGCTATACGTATTTTCTAGCCACTCTCATCATGATCATTTTGATGAATCTATTTTTAATATAGAAAAAACTCATCCAAATGTTGAGTATATATTATCAAATGATATTAAAACTACAAAATCTCAAAATACTAAATTTATAGGAGCTAATGAAAGATTATTAGTAGATAATTTAGAAATTAGGACTCTTGAATCTAGTGATTTAGGTGTTGCATTTATTGTAAAAGTTGATGATAAAATAATATACCATGCTGGTGATTTAAATTGGTGGCACTGGGAAGGTGAAAACACGCCTGAAGAAAATAAGTTTGCTGAGGATAAATTTAAAAGTGCAATAGATAAAATAAAAGGAGAAAATATTGATGTTGCTTTTCTTCCTCTAGATTCTAGACAAGGAAATCAGTATTATTTAGGGTTTGATTATTTTATGAGAAATACTAATACTAAAGTTGCATTTCCAATGCATTTTTTTAGAGCTTACTCTCTTTCTAAAATCTTTAAAGACTCAGAGTATGCATCTACTTACAAAGACAAGATAATTGATATAAATAAAGACAGTCAAACTTTTGAGTTATAAAATTTCACTTTGCTCAAATTAATATTGCTTTTATTCATAAATTATCAATATATTTTAATGTATTAGAAATTCTTTATAGGTAAAAAATCACCCTATGTCGTTAATTTTGACATAGGGTAATTTATATATCTACTCTTTATAATTATCTATAATCTCATTAATAGTTTCCTCAGAATTAGTTATAACTCTAAACTCAACTCTTCTAGATGCATCCTTATCTTCTACATTATCTTTATATATTCTATGACTGTAACTCATACCATTAGCAGTAATATTATCTATTAGCCAATTTTCATATTCACTAAGGCTTTCCATATTCATAACATACTCTAATACATTTCTAGTTCTATCTTGAGATAATTCCATATTTTTAAAGTAAGCAGTCTTAGTGTCTGCTCCTTCTTCCCATTCACTAGATGTATGACCTTCTATTCTAATTTCTGTTACTTTATCTTTATAGTTTTTGTAAATTACATTTATATATCTAGGGAAAAATGAATCAAGTATATCTTTAAATTGACTTTTAAGCTCTGATTCTCCCATATCAAAGAATACTTCTGGCTCTTTAAATCTTATTGTTCCATCTTTATCTATTTCCATATGCCAGTTATCCATATCCCCTTCAAATTCATTGTATAAATCTTCATATATATTTTCTTTGCTTTCTTCATAGGTTGTAACTATATTTTCTACAGTTTGTTGCTGTTTTTTTATATTTGTATTTTCATCTATTACTTTACTCATAAATATAACTGATGTAAATAGAAAAACTATCATAAGCCCTGACATTAAATCAGATATTGATGACCATACATTATCACTATTTTTATCTTTTCTTTTAAATTTATCTAGTTTGCTCATACTCTATTTATCTCCTTCTGAGATAGCTTCATTATCTATAGTACTTACTACATCATTTTGTGCAAATGCTTCTTTTAATTCTTCTAATAATCTATAATAATCCTCTGAAAATCCTTCTGATATAGTTACTAATTGACCAGCTAAACAACTTAGGGCATCTGTAAATTCTTCTATTAATGTATTATCTAATTTTTCTATTTTTCTAACACATAATTTTTCCATTTCTTCTGCCATAGTTTTTATTTGATTTGAAGTTGCTATAGTTATATTTTCTAATCTCTTTGTAGACTCTGATATAGTATCATCTAGTGTATTATTTATATTTGCTGTATTTTCTTTTAATAATTGTACTTGTTTATTAATTTCTAAAGTATTTTCTCTAAGTGAATTTTGTACTTCTTCATTAAAATGTATTAATGTTTTATTAAATCTTTTTTGTGTACTTAATAAATGTTCATTTATATCTGGTATTAAATCTTTTAGGCTATATATTAACATTTTACATTGGCTTATATGTTCTGATATTTCATATTTAAATTGTCTATTATTTTCATATATTGATTGTGTAGTTTTTGATAATACATCTTCTGTTATTTTTTCTAGATATGATTTTATATTATTTAAGTTTTCAGAAATTAAAGTTTGTAGATAAGCTGTACTTTCTTTTGTACGGTTATCTATATTTGTGAAATGTTCATTTATTTGTGGTATAGATTCTTTTGCAGTATTTGATATTTCAATTATAGATTTATTTGAATCTATTATTACGTTTTGTGTTTTATTTATTTCTTTAAGTACTTCACTTAAGTTTTCATTATTTTCTTTTATAAGTGATGAGTTTTTAGAAATACTTTCTATTGATTCATCTGCATTATGTATAGTTTGTATTACTATTTCTAATTCTTTAGTTGTATTTTCTATAGTTTCTTTATAGTTTTCTTGCCATGTCAGTAAGTTATTTACTCCACTATTTAAAAGTGTAAAACATTCTCCAAGCTTTTTAAATTCACCTATAAGCTCTTCTTGTTTTGATATAATATTATTGTTTAAATTTAATATTTCACTTTTTAATTCTACTGTTAAATTTTCTTGATGACTAGCCCATATTTCACTTACTTTATTTAATACATTTTCAGTTTGTTTTTGATTTTCTATAAGTGTGTTATTTACATTTCTACTTTCAGCTATCATTGTATTAAATAATTCCATAATATCATCTATATTTTCTTCATCTTCATTTTTTAAAGCTATGTACTTCATAAATATTGATGCTGCCATTCCTATTATAGATGTTGCAAAAGCTATTTTCATACCACTTAATAAAAGCGGTACACTAGATGTTATGTCATTTGGGTTAAACTTCCATAGTCCTATTGATATACCTACAAATGTCCCAAGTACACCTATAGTTGATGCTATATTTCCAAGTACTGATTCCTTTGAGTATTGTTTTTCTTTTAAGAAAAAATATAATATGTAAGCAACTAAAATCCCAAATATTATTGTTACTACTAATTCCAAATATATCCCTCCTTATTATTTTTGCTTGTCAATAATATTTATATGATTAGCTTTTTATATTTATATCTTTTTTAAAAGTTTAAAAATATAAAATATAATTTTAATCTTTTAATAGTATCTTTAAATCACTTTAATATATAAAAATAAAAAAATGGTGTTGCATTTGTTGCAACACCCATTTTTCTATTGTGTGTAAGCACAATAAAATAATAAATTTTTTTTAGGAATAAATTATAAAAATTCTAATTACTAATAACTTAGATATATACTAATACATTTTTCTACAAAATTCAACATTTTATTTCATTTTTTTACAGAAAAATGCCGAAAGAACATTGTTATACAATGTTCTTAAGTTTAATTAGTATATTATATACCTTGTTCTAAACAAGATTTTAAATCATCATCTGGAGTACTTATAAGTCTTAAATCAAATGTATCAACTAAATATTGAAGTACATTAGGACTTAAGAATGCTGGTAATGTTGGTCCTAAGTATATTCCTTTTATTCCTAATGATAATAATGCTAATAAGTCTGCAACTGCTTTTTGTTCATACCAAGATATTATTAAAGATAGCGGTAGTCCATTAACATCAGTATCAAAAGCATCTGCAAGTGCTGTTGCTATTCTAACTGCTGAATATGCATCATTACATTGACCTACATCTAATAGTCTTGGAAGTCCTGCAACTTCTCCAAATTCTAATTTATTAAATCTATATTTTCCACATGCTAGTGTAAGTATTACACAGTCTTTTGGAACTTTTTTAGCAAACTCTGTATAGTAATTTCTACCTGGTCTAGCTCCATCACAACCTCCTATTAAAAAGAAGTGTCTTATTTTTCCTTCTTTAACAGCATTGACTATTGTCTCTGCATGGCTTAACGTAGCATGATGTCCAAATCCAACTAATATTTCATGTGGCTCTTGATCTTCTTTATATCCTCCAAGTTCTAATGCCTTATCAATTATTTCACTAAAGTCTTTTGTTCCATCTTCCTTTTTACCTATATATTTAACTCCATCCCATCCTACAACGCTAGTAGTAAATATTCTGTCTTTATAAGTTTCTCTAGGTCTCATTAAACAGTTAGTTGTCATAAGTATACATCCTGGTATGTCGTCAAATTCTTTTTGTTGATCTTGCCAAGCACCACCAAAGTTTCCTACAAGATGAGGATATTTTTTTAACTCTGGGTAACCATGAGAAGGTATCATCTCTCCATGTGTATATATATTTATACCTTTTCCTTCTGTTTGTTTAAGTAACATGTCTAAATCTTTTAAATCATGTCCTGATACAATTATAAATGGACCCTTTTTAACATGAACATTTACTTTTTGTGGAGATGGATTTTTATAAACTGTAGTGTTAGCTTCATCTAATTTTTTCATAACTGCTACACTCATATCTCCAGTTCTCATAGTCCATCTTATTAGTTCTTCTACATCTAGATTATCATCAGTTGTTGCTTCTAAAGCTCTTACATAAAAATTATCTACTTGATCATCATAGTATCCAAGTGCTCTTGCTTGATGTCCATAAGCACTAATACCTTTTAATCCATATATTATAGTTTGTCTTAATGAACGAATATCTGGGTCTAAATTTTGATCATACATTATACCTGCTTTTTTAGCATCTTTAAGCATTTCTGCTTTTGTATCACTTAAATTATATGTAGCGTGGTCTGTGTTATTTTTTATGCTTCCAACCTTGCTTCTTAAAGCTTCTTTTATTTTTTGAGACTTCTTTAACATTTCAACATGAACATCTGCATCAAAGTTTACATTTGTTAATGTTGTAAATAAACTATCTTCTATAAAGCTAACTATGTCTTTATCTACATTTTCACCTTTTTCAACTAATTCTTTTGCATAACAGCTTATTCCTTTTATTTGGTATATAAGTAGGTCTTGAAGTGCAGCTACTTCAGGAGTTTTTCCACATACCCCCATCTTAGTACAGCCCTTACCTCCTGCTGTTTGCTCACATTGATAACAAAACATCGGATATTCTATTGCCATATTATTTTCCACAATATTACCTCCATTTATATTTATATTAACAATATATATTTTTCTCATATTTATCTAAAATATAACTATTTATTTTATTTTTTATAAATAGTTAACTATATAGGATTTCTTTTCCTATGTACTTTATAAAGTTATAAATGTATACGTAAATAAAGCCTATATTGGTTTTTAATATAGGCTCTTTATTTAGATTAATATTAAGTATTTATGATAATGATTGCGATATAGTAACTAATACCTTACTAGTTCCTTTTGATATTACATTATGTTCTATTCTTGCATCAAAAGGAAGAAAATCTCCTTCTTTTAGCTCAAATTTTTCTCCATCTTTAAATTCTATATCCACAGTACCACTTACAACTTGAATTGTTGCATATCCATTGTGTGAGTGATTTGGTAGACCTTTACCATCTTCAAACTTAAAAAATAATGTTTTAAACTTCTCATTTTCCACTAAAAATTCTCTATTAGTTACTATGTTATTTATGTTTATAGGATTCATTACTATACCTCCTTAATTTATATACTTATTATTGTGTATTTTATTAACTTACTTATTCACAATTTCTAAGTTACTATAATTTACTTTTGCATAAAAAATAGGAGCTAATGCTCCTATCTTTTTTGTATTATATTAATATTACTAACAATCATATTTGTATATTTTTATAATTGTTTAAAATTATATTTAAAATCTATAGATGTAATACCTGGAGAATATCCAGAGTAGTCTAAATAAGCACCAATAACTTTTCCTTTATCTATTACCATACAAAGCATAATTGGTTCATCTTCTTTTGATTTTTCTGCTAATTCATATCCTACAACTTTTCTATCCTCTGTCATAGAGTCTAAATCCTCTTTTAAATACCCACCTTTTATACTTGCTTCTTTTATAAGAGTAAAGACCTCAGAATCTCCTATCAAGATATCTGATTCAGTTAGAGTTTCTGATTTCAAAGTATATCCTTGTTCGGATGTAATTTTTTTAGCCTCATCTAAGGCTATTTTATCAATATTAAAATCTTGAATATCTTTGCTACTACTACATCCAACTACTAATAAAGTAGTAGTTATAAAAGAAAGTAGTATCATTATAATCTTTTTCATACAAATCCCCCTATATTTGATTAATATTATTCATTAAACTAAAATACTTTTACAATTTCGATTTATTATTACAGTTAAGTAAACTTATCCCTGATAAAATACAGATCAAAGCAGATGCTCCTATTTTAAACCAATTCATATATAACCAGAATTCACCACCCAATACTATATCTGGAGATGTGTTAAATTCATCAGCGTAAATAGCTATATTCCAAAATAATTTACATGTTATTATTAAACAAATAATACTAAGTATAAATATACTTGTGTTTATAAACTTGCTATTTCTCACAATTATGTCCCCCTTAATTAACTATTACTCAAATTATAACAAAATTTAATTTTACCGTATTCTTTTTTATCTCATTTACTAAAATACCGACATTAAAATATAACATTTATTAACTTTTTATTATATATAATATTCTATTATTTTCCAATTACGAAAAGGTTACATTATATTTCAAGCAAAAAACATGTTAAATCAATGGTTAATTTAATATTAAAGAAAAAATTTCAGCAAAATAAAATAGCCATTTTATATAAATTAAAATGACTATTTTTCTATAATATAAAGATAGGTAAAATATAAAACATTTTATTCTATATTGCTAGATAACTCTTTAAATTCAGTTAAATCTACAATCCTATCACATATTCTATTTACTAATGCTTTTTCATGACTAATTACAATTAATCCAATATTATATTTTTTAACATGTTCTAAAACAACATTCCATATTTGAGCTTGAGTAATAGCATCTAGCATAGTTGTCATTTCATCTGCTATTAAAAACTTAGTTTCTTGCGATAATGCTCTAACAACACAAAATCTTTGTAATTCTCCTCCTGATAATTCACTTGGCCATCTTTTTAGCCACTCTTTCTTTATTCCCATATCATCTAATAACTCTTTTGAAGGTTCAAAAGCTTCTTTTAAAATTTTATCCATTTTCCACTTTGGATTTACAGATTTTTCTGGATGCTGAAATATTAATTGGACTGGGCTATACCCTTTTTTAGATAATTTTTTTCCATCTATTGTAACAGTTCCACTTTGTGGTTTTTCATATCCTGCTAAAATCTTAGCTAAAGTAGTTTTACCAAATCCACTTGGTGCAATTAGTCCTACAACTTCTCCACTATCTATTGTAAAATCAATATCTTTTAATATATACTTATCATCTTTATATTTAAAATTTATTCCCTTTGCTTTAAGTTGCATTTAAACATCTCACCATCCCATCTCTAACCATCCTTGCATTTGGTCTTATTAACCTACATTTTTCACTAATACATTCACATCTATCTTGAAATAAACATCCTTTTGGTAATTCATTTGGCATAGGTTGTGATCCTTTTATTGGCTTAAATCCATTTTGAGGAAGTGCATTAAAAAGTGCTTTTGAGTATGGATGTCTTAAATTTTTACCATCACCTTTAAAGTCATTTACATTAGCAATCTCTAAGGTTGTTCCAGCATAAAATACAGCTATTTTATCAGCTATTTTAAGTGCAGCTTCTATATCATGAGTTATCATTAATATTGCACACCCACTATCTGCTATATTTCTAAAGTCTTTAAGTGCTTCATTAAGAGATTTTTCATCTAACCCTGGTGTGGGTTCATCTGCAATAATAACTTTACAGTCAGATACTAATGCAGTTGATAAAAGAACTTTTCTAGCCATACCTCCTGATAATTCAAATGGATAAAGATTATCAACTTTTTTATCAAGCCCATATTTATTAAATATATCCCTTTGACGCTTATTTGCTTCTTCTTTATTCTCTATTGATATTTTTACTTGCTTTGATACCTTCATTAATGGGTCTAAAAAATTTACGGATTGAGGTATAAATACTATTTCTCTTCCTCTTAATTTTTCTTTGTCCTTTAAAGTTAAAGTTTTACCTTTATATATTATATTACCTTCAGTAGTTGCATTATCAGGAAGTATACCAAGTATAGCATGAGCTAATAAACTTTTACCTGAGCCACTAGAGCCAACTACTGCTAGTATTTCACCTTCATATAAATCTATATCTAAATTAGTTATTACTTCTAACTCTCTTCTTCTCAATCCCTTTGTGTACTGAGAAAAAGATATTCCTAAGTCTTTTACCGACAATATAGGCTCCTTTTTCATAAATACCTCCTATTTATAAGCTGTTTTTGGATTTATTAATTTATTAACTTTCTTTCCAATATTATCAACCATTAATGAAACCATAACTAAACTTAACCCTGGGAAAAATACAAGCCACCATCTTCCACTATTTAAATACTTCATAGATTCAGATAATATAATTCCTATTGCTGGTTCATGTGGTGGTAAACCAAATCCTAAAAATGTTATTGAAGCTTCATGAAGTACAGCATGGGGAAATATTAAAACTATACCTATTAAAAGTTGTGGTATTATATGAGGTATTATATGTTCAATTGCTATGTATAAATTTGATTTACCAAATTTTTTTGATATTTTTACATAATCAGATTCCCTAATTTGCATTATTTCAGCTCTTATTACCCTAGTAAGAGATGGCCAATGAGTTAATGATACTCCTAAAACTATTCCTTTAAATCCTCCACCTACTGATATAGAAATAAGTATAACTATTAAGGCATGTGGCACTGACAATATTAAATCTATTATCCATGTAATAATATTATCTACTGTCTTGCCTAAAGTTGCTCCTATAACACCTAATGTTAATGCAATTATACCACTTATAAAAGATGCTAAAAATCCAACTTTCATACTTAAGCTTAATCCTTTAATAGTTCTATAAAACATATCTCTCCCAACCCAGTCAGTTCCAAATAAATGATTTAAACTAGGCTCTAGATTTTTATTAGTTAAATTTATAGAAATATCATCTGTACTTATTAGACTTCCCATTATCATAATTGAACCTAATAAAAAAACAAATAAAGCAATAGATAGTAGTGTTTTTTCTCTTACTCCAAATTTATTTCTTAATGGTTTATTTGTATTTAAATATATCCCTTGTAATTCACTCATTATGCTTTACTTCCTCCTTTCACTCTTGGATCTATAAGCATATATATTAAATCTGCAATTAAATTTCCTGTATATACAAAAATTAAACTTATTATAACTATTCCCATTAAAAGTGGTAAATCACCTTTAAGACCTGCAGAAACTGTTGCTTGACCAAGCCCTGGATATGAAAAAACTTGTTCTGCAAAAACTGTACCTGCAAATAATTCACTAAATGATAAAAATTGTAATGTTATTGCTGGTAAAGCTACATTTTTTATAACATGATTAAATACTATGCTTTTTTTACTTTCTCCACGAGCCTTAGCAAATAAAATATAATCACTAGATAAAATTTCAATTACTTTTTCTCTAGTATGTAAGCATATATTAGCAACACCTAATATGCTAAGTGTTAAAGCTGGTAGTGTTAAATGTTTAATTAAACTTGATATAGTTACTTCATCTGATAAAACACCTATTGGTACACCAAGTCCTGTTGGAAATAATTTTAATTTTACTGAAAATATAATTATTAATAAAATTCCTATCCAAAATGTAGGGGTTGATATTAGTACATAACAATATCCTCTAATAAACTTATCTATAAACTTTCCTTCATTAATTCCCGATACAATTCCTAAAATAAATCCAAGTACTCCTGATACAACCCATGCAACTAACATTAATGCAAGTGATGCCATAAATCTTTCTGATATTACATCAACTACATCTCTTCTGTAAATCATTGACCTACCTAAGTCACCCTTTGCAATTGCCTTAAACCATGAAGAAAATCTTTCTAATGGTGGCTTATTTAACCCCCAATACTCAGCTATATTGTCTCTTTGTTCTTGTGTAACTGTTAAATCTGCTCCTACATATGCTTGAACTGGGTCTAAAGGTGATTTTTCTAGCATGATAAATGTTACTATACAAAGAGCAATTAAAAGAGTTATAAGTTTAAAAAACTTCTTTAGTATAAATCCCAAAATTTCTTTTTTATTTTTCACAATAATACTCCACCTTTATATCTAATATCATTTTATAATAATAGGACATTCTATAAAGAATGCCCTATTTATATTTAGTCTATTTCCAACTCCACTCTGTTATGTTATATAATACTTTTCCTCCATGAGGTTGAACAACAGGTGTACCTATATCTAAATCTTCATCTGCTAAGTAAAGATGTCCTGCATTTACAAACCAAGTATATGCACAATCTCCCATATGTGAAAATCCTGTTTCTCCATCCCATTGAGCTTTTTTCCAATACTCTAAAGCCGAATCTTCATCTTCACTTTGTAATGCTTTATCTATATACTCATCAACCTTATCATTTTGGTAATATCCAGAATTGTTCCAAGGTACTCCAACTCCTAATGTTTTACTACTATATAAATTATATATTTCAGAAGGATCGCCAGAACCAAAACCATAAAGCACTGCTTGAGAATTTATTTCTGGAACTATTGTATCCCAATTTCTATTTTCTAAGTTTACTTTTATACCTAGTTTTTTTGCAACTTCAACATAAGCTAAACCTAATTCTTGTCTATACTTTCCATCTGTATATAGTAAATCAAACTCTGCTTCTACTCCATCTTTATCTATTGTTCCATTATTATTAGTATCTTTCCATCCAGCTTCTTCTAGCATTTTTTTTGCTTCATCTATTTTCCCATCTTCTTCTGGTTTTATTATAGTTTCTTCATTTAACCAAGGCATTTTTTCAAGCCCTGTACTTGATGGTGCTCCATACCCTTCTAATATACCTTCAACTAATTCTTCTCTATCTATAGCATATGTAAGTGCTTTTCTTATAGTTTCATCACTTGTTACTGCATTACCTATTGGATAACCATCAGCTGTAGTTTTTCCTGGTTGCTCCATAGGATAAGCTACTCCATATGTTTCAATACTATCTAATTCAATTAGTTTTTTACCTTCTACTTCTTCTTTAGCAAAAGAACCTGGTATTGATGCTATATCAACTTCTCCTGCTTTAACTGCTGCATATGCTGTATCATCATCCATAAACACCATTGTTAATTTTTTTATTGATGGCTTTTCTCCGTAGTAATTTTCATTAGCCTCTGCTATAACTTGTTGACCTTTATCCCATTGTACTAATTTATATGGACCAGAACCAATTGGATTATCTGAAAAACCTTCATTATGTGCATGTTTAGGTACTATACCTACTGTTGCTAATTTTTCAATAAATGTAGATTGAGGATTTTTAAGTTTAAATTCTACTGTATAATCATCTACTTTAGATACACTATCTAACATAGTTAAATCTATAGATGAGCCACTATTTTTTGCTATTTCATATGTATATACAACATCTTCTGCTGTAAGATTTTCTCCATCAGTAAACTTTACATCTTCTCTTATTTGTACCGTCCAAGTTAATCTATCTTCAGATATTTCGTAACTTTTTGCTAAATCATTTTCAATACCTAAGTTTTTATTTCTTTTAAATAGTGTACTAAAAAATACACTAGTCATATCACCATGTCCAGTATCTGTTGCATCAAAACCAGTTTCTGGTTCACTTGTAACTGCTGCTATTAATTCATTGTTTGCCTTTCTAGCATTTTCTTTATCTAGCGATTTTCCTGCATCTGAACTTGTATTTGAACACCCTATTAATGTACTTGACATAAGTCCTATAACCAACATAATTGATATATTTTTCTTGAGTTTCATAAATCCCATATTTTAATCCCCCCATTAATAATAAAATAAAAATTCGCTTCGATTAAGCGACGTGTCGGCGAAACACTTCATTTCGCCAACGATATATCCTTGCTACCGTTACGGATACATCCGTTGCTTGAGCCACTTCGTGGACGAAGCATTTCAAAATGTTATTTTTTACGTTTATAAAGTTATTAATATTACTTATATTCATAGGTTATCTATAAATATATTTATACTATAATTTCCTTATACGTAAAAAAGCCATGAAGATACACTTAAAGCGATAAACCTTCATGGCTTAAATTTCATATTATTCATAATTTTTTTATTTTTCACTTTGTTATAATATTATCACAATTTACTTATAATGTAAACAATTTTTTCTATTTTATAAAAATTAATCTTTGTTGGTGATTATACATATTTTTTAGCTTATTTATATTAATCTATTATTTTATAAAAAACTTCTTGGGCAAATAGAATAGGTACATTTTTATTTCTTTCAAAGATATCTTTATAATTTTCTATAGGTACCTTTCTTTCTCCTACATAAGGAGATACTTCTATTGTAAGTGCTGGCTTTTGATAATTTTCAATAAACCAATCCTTATATCCACTCCCTGTTACAGGACCTTCTTCTGATTCTAAATCATATCCTGTTTCCTTAGATATTTTCTTAGCAATAGATAAATCTCTTTCTATATCTAATTGATTATATTGCCAGAAAATCACCTCTCCTGATGAATGATATGAAATTGTACCATCAAAGTTGTATTTTTCTGTTAAACATTTTAATGCATATGTCTCTGGTTCTGAAAAATAATATGGACCTTTATATGATTTATATGCTGGAGATGTTGCAGAATCTGATGATGGATACATTGTTGGATAATTTCTATTTAGATCTACTCCATTAATATTTGCCTTCCAACGTGGAAATAAACTTTCTTTTAAATATGGTTTATCTTTATATTCTTTAGATATAAACTGTCCTCCGTTAATTACTAAATTTGCCCCATCTGGGTTAACTAATGGTATAAAAACAAATGTTACATATTTTAAAAGATTACGTATACTCATATTGTTTATACTACAATCTATCTCATATAAACTTAATAGATAATTAATTTGATCAAGTAACAATATAGTAGTAATTGCTTCTCTAGCATGATGAGTTGCTTGAATTAATATTTTTGTACTACCTCTACCTATTTTAATAGATAATATAGGTACTCCTTGTACCGATTCCCCTATTTTATTTACATATAATAATCCCTTATTGTATTTACCTAGTTTATATATGGCTTTATTAACATATTTTGAAAAGTAACTAGATTGATATAAATTTATATAACTTTTATAACATCTGTTTACCACAGTATCCTCCTTTTTTTCATTACTATTACTTTATAATTTGTTTTTTTGTATATAGTAAAATATGCAAAAATACCCTAAGATGATTAAAAATCATTTTAGGGTATTTAATAAGGTTTAATTATATAAAAAATTCGCTTCTCTCATTTCACCAACGATATATCCTTGCTGCCCCTACGGATACATCCATTGCTCAAAAATAAAGGTTTACCTACATACTATGCAGATAAACCTTCATTTTATAGTTCGTCACTTGTTGTCATTTCTTCAATTATACTTCTATTTGTAATTTTTTCTTCTACTTTATCAAATATCTTACTAAATAATCTTCCGTATATAACCACAAATACATTATTTACTATACGGAATATTATAGCTACTTCTAATCCTAAAATTGGTACTGCTGAATTTAAACCACCAAACGTGTTAAATACAGTTTGCCATTTATATGTTGCAGAGAATCCAACCATAATTCCACCTAACATTCCTATTAATGATGTAAAGTTTTTTGGTAATATAAAGTATAGAATACAATACATTATACATCCCACAACAGCAAATGGAACTCTTTCTTTACAACGAGTATCCATTCTATCTTTATATGGTTGAACTATTGACATACATGCAAAACCTATCCACATTGTTCTTGGTAGATTTAATAAATCACCTATTAATAACGCTGAACATATTGCAAGTGTTAATTTTAGTTGCCACTTAGTTCTATCGTTATTAAAATTAACATCTTTTATAACATCAGAAAGTTTGTTTTCAAACTTTGTTTTTCTTTGCTTTATATAAAATACTCCAGCTACTATAATACCACCTAATGCTAATCCACATACACGACTTATATATATATTTATATTATCAACTTGGTATCCATATAAAAGTAAATATGATAATACTAATATTGATTGGTTAGATAGTATAACATTATGGCATGATAAAATAACTATAGCCATTATTGAAATAAAGTTTATAACAAATTTTACTATTGGTGTTGATATACTTGCTAAATGCGGTCCAACCATAAATATACAGAATATCCCAAATAGCGTAAATGCTGATTGTTTAGCATCAAAATCTAAATTTGAAAATCTAAAAGTTAGTAATGAAAGAACTGTTACAACTCCTACTACACTATTTTCATTACCAAAAATATTACTAAAAGAAGATACTACAAAAATACAAAATAAAAGACATAATATATTCTTAAGAACAAAGGCTGTTATATACTTTTGTTTTAATTTTTTATCTTCCGTTTCTTTAATTAAAGGTTTTAAGTTAATTGCTCCTAACTGCATCGCTTGATAAAAGCTCATTATACACTCTCCTATTCATTTTGACTCATTTTTTGATTTGCCTTTTCTATACAAGACATTAATTCAAAAAAATCTTCGTCACCCAATTTTCTACGTAGCTCATAAATTGGACTTAAATAATATTCGTATATTTTATCTACTTTTTCTCTACCTAGCTCTGTAATAGAAACAAAATAGCTTCTTTTATCTCTTGGATCTTTGGTTTTAACTACATATCCTCCTTGATTTAAGCTATCTATTACTCTACTTATAATTGTTTTATTCACACCCATAATTTTACTAAGGCACATTGGGGTTAAGCCTTCTTCGTGAGTTATAAGCTGTGATAACAAATCTAAATGTTGTGCTGGTATTTCATACTCTTTAGTAGCTCGATGTATAATCATTCTTGAAAATAAGCTTATTTCTTGCATTTTTTCTATCATATATATCCAATTTAAGTCATCCACCTTTATTCACCACTTTCTAAATCGACTGACTTTATATAATATTCATTATAGTTGACTTTGTTAACTATATTTTATCTGTTTTTTTTCATTATGTCAACTTATTTGTAATCATATAATTGTTTTTTCAGTGTTTATATTGTATTTTCTATTATTGTATTAATTAAAAAAGGTACTGAACTAAAAAGTCCAATACCTTATAAATTCTAAATTTTAAGATCCTACTATAGTTCCTCCATTAGGATGAAGAACTTGACCAGACATATATCTTGAATCATCACTTGCCAAAAATACATAACTAGTTGCAACTTCAAATGGTTGACCTGCTCTATCCATAGGAACTGAACTAGTTCCACTTCCAAAAGTTTCAACTTGTTCAGCAGAATATGATGCTGGAATAAGAGGAGTCCAAATAGGTCCTGGTGCTACTGCATTTACTCTTATCCCTTCCTTTATTAACGACTGAGAAAGAGATCTAGTAAATGTTAATATTGCACCTTTAGTAGCGCTATAATCAATAAGTAAAGGCTCGCCCTGATATGCAGTAATAGATGTTGTGTTGATTATTGCTGCTCCCCTTTTTAAGTATTTAAGTGCTGCTTTAGTCATATAAAAGAAAGGATAAACATTAGTTCTAAAAGTTAAATCTAATTGTTCAGATGTAATATCTAATATACTATTTTGTACAAATTGTACTGCATGATTATTTACTAATATATCTATTTTACCATAACATTCTATTGTTTTCTCAACAACTATCTTAGACATTTCTTCATTTTTTAAATCTCCTGGTACTAATAAACATCTTCTTCCCATTTGTTCTACAAAAGCTTTTGTTTCACATGCATCTTCTTCCTCATTTAAATATGAAATAGTAATATCTGCACCTTCTTTAGCAAATGCATATGCTATAGCCCTTCCTATACCGCTATCACCACCAGTAATAATAGCTACCTTTCCTTGTAATTTCCCACTCCCCCTAGAGTATGGATTGTTTGATATTGGTCTAGGCATCATTATATACTCAAGTCCTGGTTGACACTCTTGGTGTTGGGGTGGAAATTGCACTTTTACATCTTTACACTCTTCTTTAACTCCTAAGCTTTTATAAACTGGATACATATAACACCACCTTTAAATTATTAATTTAATCTGTTGTGCTAGTTAATCTCTACACATATTGAAAATGCTATCCAATATTTTTTAATAATTCATTTTTATATAATCAACCTTAGTAATTTCAATGACTAAATTTAACTAGCACAACGAGTTAATTTAAATATTTACTTTAATATAATTTATATTAATAATGAGTAGTATTTATAATAATTTTTATAAAAAAGTACTCTTACTTAATAAATAAGAGAACTTTTTATCTTTGTATTTTTACAATGAAATTTGTTCTAGATTATCTCCAGTAACAACTAATACATCTCCATCTTCTATAATTGTGACTCCTTTAGGTACTATAGTTTTTCCTCTTCGCTTTATCATAAGTATTAGAATATCCTCTGATATATCTGCATCTGCAATACTTTTGTTTACCAGCTTACTATCAGGAGTAATATTTACTTCTATTAATTGTCTATCTATATCACTTGCATAGTCATTAAACGTTTTTAATACTAAAGTATTGTTATCAACTAAATCAAGTTTTTTAGCAAATTTAGGAAGTAATGTTCCTTGAATTGATACTGAAAATAGTGCTACGAAAAAAACAATATGAAAAATATCATAGGTCATATTAACACCATAAGTCGTTGCATATATGGCAAAAACTATAGATGCAGCTCCTCTTAACCCTACCCAAGAAATGAATAACTTTTCTTTTATTGAATATTTAAACGGATATAATGTTATAAATGTAGCTACTGGTCTAGCAACAAGAATCATAAATATAGAAATAGATACTGATATACCTATTATGTTAATGAACTTTGATGGAAATGATAACAGACCCAACATAAAGAATAAAACTATTTGCATAATCCAAGAAATACAATCAAAGAATTGAAACAAGCTTTTTTTATAAGGTAGATGGCTACTATTTCCAATGATTATCCCTGACATATAAACACTTAAGTACCCATTGCCACCTAAGGATTCACTTAATGAATATGATAATATGGCTATCGCTAATATAAATATTGGATAAAATCCTTTTATTTCAAACTTTAAATTTTTTATAAAAAATATAGTACACTTTGCTAGTAATATCCCAACTAATAATCCAAATACAATTTGTTTTATTACCATAGGAAATAACGTAGATATCCCTTTATTATCCATAAGTAATAATATTGATAATGTAGCCATATAAGCAACTGGGTCATTACTACCACTTTCAACTTCTAATAAAGGCGCAAGTGAGCCTTTTAAATTTAACTTCTGTGAACGTAGTATTGCAAATACTGATGCTGCATCTGTAGATGCTACCACTGCACCTATAAGTAATCCTTCTAATAATGTAATTTTTAGTACAATATGTGAAAATAATCCGGTAAGAGTTGCAGTTATTATTACCCCTAAAGTTGACATAAGTATAGATTGGAGGGCTGATGGCTTTGCCATTGACCAATTGGTTCCAAATCCACCATAAAACATTATAATAACTAATGCAATTGAACTTATCTCTTTGGTTAATTCGTAATCTGAAAAATATATCCCCACAATACCATCAGATCCAAATATCATTCCTAATCCAATAAAAATAAGTAGTATTGGAACTCCAAATTTATAAAGTACTTTGCTTGAGGTTATTGAAATTAAAAGTACTAAACTAGATATAATCATTAATTTAATCATCAAATATAATCCTCCTTAGTTATTTATATAAATTAAGAAGTTATATTGATACAATATTTTTAACAGAAACTTTATATATTAGCTTCATTATTTATACTTACTTCTTTTTTATTATTTAATGATTTAATTTCATATTCATCATCTAATGGCTTTATTTCTTTTTTATATACATATCTAAACCCTATATAACTTAAAAATACTGATGCCATCTCAGATATAGGAAATGCAAACCATACAAGATTTAAATTACCAGTCTTTGATAGTAAATATGCACTTGGCAACAATACTACTAATTGTCTAAAAGCTGATACCATTAAGCTTAACACTCCATTTCCTAACGATTGAAATACAGATCCTAGTATTACACAAAATCCTGCAAATATAAAGCTTAAGCTTATTGTTTTAAGCGCTGGTACACCTATAATTATTAATTCATTAGAAGCATTAAATAGATTTAATATTTGTTTTGGAAATATTTGTAGTACGCATAGTCCTATTAGCATCATACCTACTGCATATACTATACTTATTTTTATAGTGCTGATTATTCTATCTTTGTTTCTTGCACCATAATTATAAGAAACAATAGGAACCATACCATTATTTAATCCAAATACAGGCATAAATACAAAACTTTGAAGCTTAAAGTATATACCAAAAACTGCTGTTGCCGTAGATGTAAACACTATTATGATTTTATTCATTCCAAAAGTCATAACAGAACTTATTGAACCCATTATTATAGAAGGTATACCTACTGAATAAATCTTTTTTATTGTTTTTAAATCAGGTTTAAATCCTTTTATTTTAATTTTTATTTCATAGTTTTTTGTAAAATTTAAATAAATTGCTAGTATCATAGCTAGTATTTGACCAATTACTGTTGCTAGAGCTGCCCCTGCTATACCCATTTTAGGAAATCCAAATAATCCAAAGATTAATATAGGATCTAATATTATATTTGTTATTGCACCTAGTCCTTGTGTTAGCATTATATATAAGGTTTTTCCTGTTGACTGCATTAATCGTTCAAATACAAATTGACCAAATAATCCAAATGAACAAACTGTGCATATTAGTAAATAATAATATCCTCCATCTATTATTTCTACTACATTAGTTTGACATTCAAAAAAGAATCTAACACCAAATATACCTATTAAGAGAAATAGTAAATAACTTATTATAGCTAAAAATATACCATTATTTGCTACTTTGTTTGCTTCATCAAAATTCTTTTCACCTAAAGACTTTGAAAGTAATGCATTTATACCTACACCAGTTCCAGAGCCAACTGCTATCATAAAATTTTGTAGTGGAAAGGCTAATGATACTGCTGTTAAAGCATTTTCACTTATTTGCGATACAAATATACTATCTACTACATTGTAAAGTGCTTGAACTAACATAGATATAATCATAGGTAATGACATTGTTATAAGTAATTTATTTATGGGCATTACCCCCATTTTATTTTCATTATAATTAGACGTTTCCATAGTAAATGCTCCTTTCTTTTTCTAATTTCTTTGTTGCATTTGCAACTATATGTTCATAAATAATAGGTACCATAAAACTAATTATAGATTATAATACCTATTACAATTAAAGATGATTTCTTATAATTGCTTTTATTTTAAATAGTCATCCTATAAATACCCCCTTAGGTAGCGAAACGCTACATAAGGGGGTATTATATAAAATCATAAGTATTTAATTTTTTATAAACCTAAAACTTTATTTTGTGTCTTTATAAAATCACTAAGCTCCTCTAGTGATGTAGTTATAAATTCATAAACTAAAAATTTTGGATTTATCATTTCTATTAAATTATTTATTTTATTATTTGTAAATGGTTTATGCTCATCTATATTTAATATATGATAAATTATCTCATTGTTTACTTCACTATAATCAATATCTTTATTTTTATACTTTTCTATTTGTTCTTTAACATATTTTCCAGAAAGTGATTTACTTAGATGTATTCCTTTTATATAATCTTTCATATCACCTAGATTACTTATAGTTTCTACTAAATAGTCTATTCCCTCTTCTTCATTATTTATATCTAAGTTTGTATTAAGCAAATGTCCTGTATCTAACATAATACCTTTATTCTTATATTCTATATTTTCAATAAAGTATCTCACTAACTCTGGATCTGTCATTTTTAGACCTGGCCACCATAAATTTTCAAATAGTATAGTTATATTATTATCTAAACCTTTAAATATTTCATTTACTATCTCAATAGTTGCATCTACTACTTCTTTATCTGTATATGTAAACTCATAGTTAAAACAGTCTTTTGTTCTTACATTTGATACATGAAATACTGCATATTCAGCATTTAATTTTTCTGCTATTTTTATTTCTTCTCTGTATTTATCTATTATTACTTTTTTATCAAGATTTCCGTAGTAATTTATTATATCTTCTTTACTGCTAAATTCCTCAAATAACCCCTCTTCATCTTCATTCCAAAAATCTAACCATACAGGATAATGCATTAAATGTGCTCCTATTATTTTATCCTTTGGTATTAATTCTTCGTTGTATAATTGTAAACCAAATAACTCTATTGCATTTATATTATTATCTTCTAAGAATTTGTTTACATTTTTATAGTTATTATTGTATCTGTCCATATCATATTGATATGTAGATAAATTTATAGCTTTTATCATTTAAAATTTCTCCTACCCATTTATTTTTAATTTGCTAGACCTTGTAGCTTAACTTATATCAATACTGTATAGTATTTACCATATTATTTAAATCACATAATATTTAATTTCGATTTTTAATTTAATTAAATTTAATATATAATCCATTTATATAATTATACTAAATTTTATAGTATCTAGGCATAAAAAAGAGAATCAAAATATCTGATTCTCTTTATACTATCCTAAGTACTCTAATACTTCGCCTACATTTTTATCAGTTTTAACTTTATCATATACTTTTTCTATCATGCCATTTTCATCTATTATATAAGTAGTTCTAACTACTCCCATACTTACCTTTCCATATAGCTTTTTTTCTTGCCATACATCATAAGCTTTTATAGCTTCAAGCTCTGGATCTGATAATAATATAAATGGTAAGTCATGCTTTTGGGCAAAGTTTGTATGAGATTTTATACTATCCTTGCTTATTCCTATAACTACTACATCTTTAGATTTAAATTCTTCGTAATTATCTCTAAATGAACATGCTTGTTTAGTACATCCTGGTGTATTATCTCTTGGATAAAAATATAATACTATTTTTTTATTTTTAAAATCTGATAAACTTACTAAATTTCCATCTTTATCTTGTAATTTAAATTCTGGTGCTTTTACTCCTGCTTCTAACATATTTTACTCCTTTGTTTGTTTTATATTACATATTATACCAAATATACTTATATTTAAACATTAGTATATATAGTTTATATTATCTTAATATAAAAAATAACCTAGGTTAAAACTAGGTTATTTTTATAATTATTTTATTCTTTATTTGGATCTACAGGTAATATTATAACAAAATTACTACCTTCTCCTACCTTACTTTCTACGTATATTTCACCTTTATGCAGCTCTACTATTTTGCTAGTTATACTAAGACCTAATCCACTTCCACCTTTTGATTCATCATTATCTACTTGATTAAATCTATCAAATATCGTTTTATGATATTTTTCTTCAATTCCAACTCCAGTATCTAATACACTAATCATAACTTTATCATCTAAATCCTTTATAGTTATAGTTATATTTCCACCTTCTGGTGTAAACTTAGCTGCGTTACTTACTAGATTTACTATACATCTTTCTATTTCATAATCATCACATAATATAATCTTTTCTTCAACCTCAGGATCTATTATAAGTTCTATAGATTTAGATTTTATATAGTCAATTAAAGTTAAAGATGTTTCTTCAACTAAGTATATTATGTCTACTTCCTTTAAATTTAAGGTATACATTTTGCTTTGTAACTTAGTATTATCTAATATATTGTTAACAAGATTTAATAATCTATTACAATTCCTCTCAGAAATATCTATATAGTAAGCTAATTTATCTGACTTAATAGCATCCTTTTTAGATAATTCTAGTAATAATTGATTCGTACTACTTATTACATTTAGAGGAGTTCTAAGCTCATGAGATAAATTAACTAAGTATTTATTCTTATTTTCCTCGATTTTTATATTATTATTATATAACTCTTCATTTTTTATCATTTGTTCTTCAAGTTCTTTAGTTCTTGACTTTACTAATCTATCTAGGTATTTTAACTTATACTTATTATTTATTATAAATAATATAGCAATAACTAAATATATAAAGCAAGCAATTGGGCTCATCCAAAATGGATATTTAATAGAAAACTCCATGGTTTCACTATCACTTATATCTCCTCTACTATCTACTGCTCTAACTTTAAAAGTATATTTTCCTGGCAATAAATCATTATATATAACATAATTTTCTTTAGTTGTTGCTTTAGATGAATTTGATCCTATTAACTCATATTCATAACTTATATTTTTATTACTTGAATATACAGGAGTAAAGAACTTGATTTTAATATTTTCTGTATTGTTGTCAAACTTTAATCCATTTATATCTAAGTAATCTTTATCGTTAACTTTAAATCCATCAAATATTACTTTTGATTTATTATTAATACTATTTACGTCCTCTGAATAAAATGCATTTAATCCATTTATCCCACCAAAGAATAATTCTCCACTTTTACTTTTAAATGCTGCATTTCCATTAAACTCATTCCCTTGAAGTCCATCTGTAACACTTAGGTTATTTACAGTGTTATTTTTAGTATCTATTTGGCTAATACCTTTATTGGTACTTACCCAAATATTATCATTATCATCTACTAATACTCCATATATAGTATTATTAGCTATACCATCACTTGTTGTATACCTTTTAAACACTTTTGTTTTAGGATCGTATTTATTTAAACCGTAACTTGTACCGATCCATATGTTTCCTTTTGAGTCTTCATTTATATATCTTATACGATTACTACTTATACTAGTTTTATCATTAGGTATATTTTTATAGTATTTAGTTTCTTTAGAGTTAGGTTCTATAATTCCAAGTCCACCATCTCTTAAAAATCCTATATAGTAACTTCCATCTTGTCCTTGATATACATATCTAACATATGAACCTTCATCTACATAATCAGTCATATCTATGATTTTATCATTTTCTATATCAAGTAAATTTAAACCATTTGTACTTCCTATCCATAGATAATTTTTATCACATACAAAAATATCTTTAACATTTTCTCCTATTAATCCATCTTCTAGATTATAGTTTTGTATTGTATTTTCTTTTTTATTAATTTTTAATACTCCAGCATCTGTAGCTACAAATATAAAATCTTTATACCCTGTAATGTCATTTATACTATTGCTTTGTATTACATTGTTATTTTCCATATTAATAGATTTAGATGTATTATTTTCCCTATCGATTATATTGACACCTTTAGTTCTACTACCAATCCATAAATATCCTTCATCATCTTCATAGATTCCGTGAACCATATTTTCACTTAATAAGTATCCGTCATCTAAACCTGCATTGTAGTATTTTATACTACTTTCTGTATCAAATATACTTATTCCAGAATATGTACCAACCCATAAAACGCCTTCTCTATCTTCTATAATAGACCTTACATCGTTATATACTAAGCTATTTTTATCATAAACTTTATTTTTATAAACATCAAAACTGTCATTTTTTTCATTGTATCTAGCAAGTCCATTTGTAGTACCTACCCATAAATTTCCTTTGATATCTCTTATTATCGCTCCAACTTGATTTGCTGGAATAGAGTTTTCATCTTCTATATCATTTATGTATTGTGTTACTTCTTTAGTTTTTGTATCTATTTTTAATAAACCTGAACTATCAGACCCTGCCCATACAAATCCATTTTCATCATCACAAAATATATTGTAGATTTCACTTTCACTTGTATATGTTTCTAAAACTTTAAAATCTTTAGATAGCTTATTTAAACCTAATTCCGTACCTATCCATATATTCCCGTTAATATCTTCATCTATTGAATATATACAACTACTTAAGATTCCATCTTTTTGTTCTAATATAATATCAAATCTATCTTCTTTAGCATTGTATATGTTTAATCCTTCATATGTACCTACTAAAATATTATTATCTTTTGTTACTATAATTTCTGTAGTACTATCCTCTTTTATTTTTCCGTTAATTTCTGTGTAGTTTGATATTTTTTCTGTCTTTTTGTTTATCTTATTTACTCCACTAACTGTATTTACCCAAATGTTACCGTATTTGTCTTCAGTTATATCTGTTATTCCATTATGACTTATACTATTTTGATATTCTTCATAGTTGTAATTTTTAAATTCATATCCATTATACCTATTTAAACCATCATTTGTACCTAGCCATATATACCCTTCACTATCTTGGAATATATCCTCTATAGTAGATTGACTTATACCTTGTTCTATATTTATGTTATTAAATATTAAGTTTTTGGATTGGGCATAAGATAATTTATTTATAGGTGTAAGTACAGTAATTCCAACTAATGTTGTTGTTATTAATTTTTTAAAATGCCTTTTTATAACCATATTTTTGCCTTTCATAATAATTCATAATTGAATATCCCCTATATATTTTGTTAGATTATCCATTATGTACCTTATCATTATACACCCTATTATTCTATAATATTCTACATCTTTTTACAAGTTTTTCCAGTTGATATTTATTGTATTATTTAACTTTTGAATTTTAAATACTATATTCCTTTATAATGAGATGATACTATTTTGAGATAATTGTGACTATAAATTATCTTTTAGTTAGATTTAGCTATATAATGTATTCTTTTAATAAACTAATTTAATCAGAAAAATAGACTCTAATTAAAAAATAATAAAGTTAATAAAATATTAAAATTTATTAAAAGTTTATATTATATAGTTAAATCAAATAGTTTCTAATGTATAATTAAATATATAAATTGAAAAAGAAATTAGTATTATAAGATAAACTAAAGGGGGAAAATAAACTATGTTATATCTTGTTTATATTTTAGCCGGAGCTGGTGCTGGTGTTGTAACTGGGCTTGCGGGTCTTTCTGCCGCAGTAGTTATCACACCTTTACTTGTCAGTGTATGTGAATGGCAAAGTTATGATGCTGTAACAGTAGCACTTGCAGCTGATGTTCTTGCTAGTTTACTTACTGCATACACTTATTATAAAAATAAGAATATTGATTTAAAAAATGGTATGCTTGTTGCAATTACAGCTTTTATAGGAACTATTATAGGTAGCTATTGTGGATACCTTTTTTCACAGTCTCAACCAGATGGACTAGGATATATTTCTATGATAACTACAATTGGACTTGGTATAAAGTTTTTAATAAAGCCTATTGAAGAAGGTCATGATGCTGAATCTGGATTAGAACACATAAGTAAGAAAAAAATCACACAATCAATGTTATTTGGATGTGGTATAGGTTGGATTTGTGGATTTACTGGAAGTGGCGGAGGAATTTTAATGCTTACAGTATTTACATTGCATCTTGGTTATAATTTAAAAGTGGCTGTAGGTACAAGTACTATGATTATGACTTTGGTTGCTTTAACTGGTACTGTAAGTCATATTTCTATGGGAGCTACAGTTGAAATTTTACCAACTTTATTAGTTGTAATTTGTTGTGTTATTGGTGCTTATGTTAGTGCAAAGTTTGCAAATAAGTGTGAGATTAAAAAGTTAAATAAAGTTGTAGGTACATGTCTTGGAATTCTTGGTGTAATAACTATTTTATTAAAATTAATATAGTTTCCTTGTACATAAAAAATACCCTTAGGTAGCGATTCACTACCCAAGGGTATTTTAGTATTAAAATAATTAAATTAATTATTACGCTTTAAAACTATAACTATAGTAAGGCCACCATAAAAGTTATTTTTTGCATATATCTTTCCACCATGACATTCTACTATACTCTTACAAATTGACAACCCTAATCCTGCTACATTTCTACTTTTATCAGATGTATAAAGTGCTTCAAAAATTTTATCTATCTTATCATCATCCACTCCACATCCATTATCTGCTATAGAAATCAAAATATTTTCTTTATCATTATTAAAGTTAATTTCAATTTTCTTGTAATCTTTTTTCATATTTTTTATACTGTTTCCAATAATGTTTCCAAAGACTCTTCTCATTTTTGACATATCTATATTTAATATAGATTCATCACAATTAGATTTTATATCAAATTCTATGCATAATTGTGTTAATTCATCCCTATACTCTTCGTCAATAATTTTTGATAATTCTTTTACTGATATAGGTTTCTTTTTTATACTACTTTCTAAATTAGATCCTAAATAAATATCAAATTCATCTATTAACTCTTTAATATTTTGAGATTTAGAGTAGATTATTTCCATATATCTATTTTTTCTTTCTTGAGGTATATTTTTATTTTTTATCATCTCTGAATATCCCATAATAGATGTAAGTGGTGTTTTTATATCATGTGAAATAGAAGCTATTATTCTATTTTGATTTTTCTTTTCTTCATCTAGTTTTTCCGTAAGCTTTACAAAATTATTTTTTAACCATCCTATTTCATCACATCTATTAGTTTTTATTGGCTTTATGCCAAACTTATAGTTTTCTATATCCTTTTGTAAATACATTATTGGATTTACTATTTTATAATAAATAATAATTAGTATAAAAATTAAAATAAATACTCCTATAACAACTTCTGCTACTACTATATCTTTAATAAATGGAATATTTCTAATCTTACTTATTTGAAGAGGTCTCTCAACCTTTATCATATATACATTATCTTTAATATTAATTAAATCTGTAAATGTTACATTTAGTAATGATTTTTCATATGTTTTATACTCATATAATAAAGTATTATCGCCTCTTTCTATGCTTATATTAATGCTATCAATATTATCAATGTTATTTATCCAATCTTTAATATTATCCGTGCCTTGTAATCTTTTTATTTGTGATGATATATAATTTACATCATTTCTTAATTCTATCTGCATAGTATTAAGACTTTCTTCTATTTTATCGTATAAAACTAACTCATAATAACCAAATAAAAGTAGCATATTTAAAGTAAAGCATAATAAAACAATAATACTAAGCTTCTTTTTTAAGTTCATATAACCTCTCCTATAGGCTTTATAAGTTTGTACCCTACACCCCATATAGTTTTTATGTATTTATTTTCCTTATCAATTTTATCTCTTAAACTTTTTATATTTACTGCTACAGTACCTATATCACCAAAATCACTTCCCCATACAGAATTAAATATTTGTTCTCTAGATAATACTTGTCCTGCATTTTCACATAAGTATAAAAATAATTGAAATTCTCTAGTTGATAAATCTATTAATTCTTTATTAAGGTATACTTCATAGCTATCTTTATGTATTTCTATTTCACCAATTTTGATTATATTATTTCCTATACTATTTCTTCTTTTTTCTCTTCTTAGATGAGCCTTTACCCTTGCAACTAATTCATCTACTATAAAAGGTTTAGTTATATAATCATCTGCTCCTATTTCTAATCCTAATACAGTATCTAATGTCCTACTTTTTGCACTTACAAATATTATTGGACAACTTACTTTTTCTCTTATTTTTCTACATACTTCTAATCCATCTACTTTAGGCATCATAATATCAAGTATAATCATTTCTAAATCTAAATTGTTAGATACTTTCTCTAATGCAATCTCTCCGTCATATGCCAATAAAGTTTCATAACCTTCATCATATAAACTATCACCTATAAGTGATGCTATTTCTCTATCATCATCAACAATTAATATTTTAGACATATCAATTCTCCCCTATATTACTTAAGGGCTTACCTTAAGTAATAACTTAAGATATGCCCTTTTATTTCATTTTACTTATATATTTTATCATGTTTTGTAAATTATTAGCAAAGTTAATTTTCACTATTTACCTTTTTTAAATAAATCTGTAAATAGTTGCCACATATTTTTTTCTTCTACTTTTTCTTCTTCAACCTTTTCTTCATCTTTTACTTTTATTGCATCAGTTCTTATAGCAAATTGTACCGATTCTACATTAGTATTTTCTTCACTTGCAAAAGATACTGGATTAAAATCACTATTAGAGTATTTTGATACCATTTCATCTATTTTATCATCTATCTCATCTGGTAAATTTGATGTTTTACTATTAAGCTCATTAGTTCCTTTACTTAAAGCTGATACACCTTCTCCTATACTATCAATTCCACTTACTAATGTGCTACTTCCATTTTTTAAACTTGATGCTCCACCCTCTATTTCATTTATTCCACTTACTAATGCACTGCTTCCACTTTTTAAGCTTGATGCTCCACCTTCTATTTCATTTATTCCACTTACTAATGCACTACTTCCACTTTTTAAACTTGATGCTCCACCTTCTATTTCATTTATTCCACTTAACAAGGCACCACTTCCACCACTAAGTGCTTCAATACCACTGTAAAGATTATTTGAACCTTGAGATAAAGTTCCTATATTGTTTGCTAAACTTCCTGCACCATCACTTATTGAACTAGCACCAACTTTAGAGTTATTTATACCTAAATCTATATTTTCATATGCTGATGCTAAACCTTGTGCACCTGATACAAGAGCATCTAAATTTAAAGCTTCTATTTGCTCTTCACTTAAATTTGATTTTAAAGCTGATACAACTTGATTCACTGATTGTACATAGCTATTTACATTTTGTTTGTAACTAGATGATCCATAAGCTAAGGTATTTAAACCTGATTCTAAATTATTAACTCCTTGATTTAAAGAACTAACTCCAGATTCTAAAGCTTTCACACCACTATTTAAACTTTTAGCCCCTTCTAATAGTTTTTGGCTATTACTATAAAGAGAATTAACTCCATCTTTATATCCATTTAATCCACTTTGTAGACTATTTATTCCTTTATCTAAACTATTTACTCCACTCTTATAGCTACTAACTCCTTCTTGTAATTTTGAACTACCAGTATAAAGTGTATTTACTCCACTCTTATAGCTACTAACTCCTTCTAGCAATTTTGAACTACCAGTATAAAGTGTACTTACTCCATTTTTATAAGTATCTACACCACTTTTTAGCTCTGAAGCTCCATCATTTAATTTATCTATTGCATCAACTAAAGTATCAAATGAACTAGTCATATCATCAACATTTACATCTACATTCATATCCATATTTAATCCATTAAAAGATATTGAGTCCATTTCAAAGTTCTCAACATTTGAGTTTATAGTGTAGCTTGCTTCTTCCCCTGCTAACTTTATATAGGTAATAGTCTTATTATTTCCTACACTAGCAATAGTTCCTCCATCAGCTATAATATCACTACATTTATCTCCATCTAAAGTTAAAGATATTTGTAATGCATAGTTATTAAAGAAAACTTCATCTACAGTATCATTTTTCTTTATATCAAAACTTATTTCTAAATTTCCACTTTTACCTGCTAATTCCTCTGAAGATATATTTTTGCCATCAAGAGTATATCTTATATTTATATCCCAAGGTATTTCACAATTTTTCATATCACCTTGATAATAAAACTTTTTATTTGTATCACTTACATTAACATCAACTACACCACTTGAATAGTTTAATTTATCACTTGTAGAAAGATTTAATACATTAGAATATCTTCCGTAATCTACTATTTTTTCACCATTTTTTACATCAAAACTATTTACAACATATACATTGTCTACATTTCCATTATTATTTAACTTAACGTATACAACCTCATCTTTAGATGTATTTGTATCTGCAAATGCAGGATATACACTCCCCATTAATATTGATGTAGTAAGTACAAAAGTACTTGCTTTTTTTACATTCTTAGTTTTTACATAATTGCTCATTTTTTTCTCCCTCCTTATAAAAATGTGTTTTCATAGTTGTTTTTTCAATTAATTTATCACATATAATTAAAACTGTTGGCAAGAAGAATAATACTGATATCATTGAAAGTATTGCTCCTCTACCTATTAGTATTCCAAGTTGTGCTATTACTTCATTTGTAGATATTTTACCTAAAGTAAATCCAGCTAAAGCCAAAATAGTACCAGAAGTAAGTATTGCACCTGTAGAGGTTTTTAATGTATTAATTGCTGAATCGTGCTTATTGTATTCTTTTCTATTTTCTAAGTATCCATTTGCAAATAATATGGCATAGTCAACTGTTGCTCCTAGCTGAACAGCACTTATTACCATAAATCCAATGTAAGCTATACTTATACCATTAAAATATGAATAAGAAAGATTTATCCATATTGAAGCTTCAATAGCTATTAATAATATTATTGGTATTGATAAAGAACGATAAGTAAGCATTATTACAACTCCTATTGCTATAATTGCTCCTAAAGTTGTAATTACATTGTCGCTAGTTACAGTTTCCTTAATATCATAAGCACTTGGACTACCTCCAGCTATATAATAATCATCCCCAAAGTATTTTTTACCTAATTCACTCATTTCTTTTACTGCATTAAAAGCAATATCACTTTCCTCATCTGCAGAAAGTGTTACTATCATCCTACTATAATCACCACTAACTAAATCTGATAATTGATCTTTAGGTACATAATCTTTAGGTATTTCATTTCCAACATTCATTGAGTAAGATATAATACTAGTTACACCTTTAATATTATTAATTTCTTCTCCAACTTCTTTTTCATCTACTGGATCATCTGATGGTACTATAAATACAACCGGATTACTTTTACCAAAGGTATCATCTATTTTTTTAGTATCTCTACCTATTTGTGTTTTTTCACTACTTGCCATAGAGGATGCACCATATGTAAAATTATTTTTACCTTGAGCTAAATAAGCTGGATAAACTAAAATAGCTACTATTATTACAAATATAGGACCTAATTTTAATGCAACTTTACTAAACTTATCAAAACTAGGCATAAAACTTCTATGATGTGTTTTATCTATTATTTTGTAAGTATATATTGTTAAAACTGGAAGTAAAAACATTACAGATAAAAGACTAAACACTATCCCCTTTGCAAGTACTGTACCTAAATCTGGACCTATCTTAAATCTCATAAGTGTAAGAGCTAAGAATCCAAGTATAGTTGTAAGTCCGCTTGATAATATAGATGTATAAGACTTTTTCATAGCATTAACCATAGCTTCTTTTACATCTAGGCCTTCATCTCTAAATTCTGCAAATCTATGAAGTAAAAATATTGCATAGTCCATAGATACTGCTAGTTGTAAAATTGCAGCTGTTGCATTTGTTATAAATGAAATCTCACCTAAGAATATGTTTGTTCCTGTATTTATTAGTATAGATATACCTACAGTAAATAAAAATAAAAATGGTTCAAACCAAGAGCTAGTACTTATCATAAGTATTAATACTATAACTGGTATAATAAATAACATAATCTTTTGAATTTCTTCACTTGTTGATGTTTTTGCATAGTTTTCTGTTACTGCATCTCCAGCAACTATACCTTTATCCCCTACTATTTCTTTTATATCTTCAATAGTTTGTTTTAAAGTATCACCTTTATCTACTAATGCTGTAAATAAAGCATTGTTGTCTTTATACCAAGAATTTAGAGTATCTGTATCTATCATATCTAATGGCTGTTGTATATTAACACTATCATCTAGCCAGTTTATTTCCTTTACTCCATTAACTTTTGATATTTTTTCTTTATAGTTTAAAGCCTCAGCTATACTTACATCCTCTAGCATTATCCTTACATTTGGAGGACTTTTATCAAATTCTTTGTTCATTAAGTTTAATGATACTGTTGATTTTGAGTCCTCTGGTAAATAATCTGCCATTTGGTAGTTTATGCTTACGTTAGGTGCTGCAAATATACTAAATACTACCATTAACGTAAAGGCTATAATTATTACACCCTTGTGCTTTATTGTTTTTTCTGCAAGCCAGTTCACTTCCTATTCCCCCTATTTGTTTTGTTTTCTTAATTATATAAAGTAAAAATTATTAAAATACATATAATTTTATTAAGAATTATTAAGAAAATTCACTTTGATCTAAAGAAGTATTAGATTACAAGCTATCCACAAGATATATATTTTATAATATCTTCATATATAAAAAATTCGCTTCGCTCATGTCGCCAACGACTTCGTCCGTTGCTCAAAATCTTTTTACGCTCAAAACCAATTTATTGATATTACTTACATTCAGAAATTATCCATATTTTTTAAAGTATTATAATATCCTTAAGAGTAAAAAAGATAGGAGCATATGCTCCTATCCCTTTAGTTTTTAGTATATTAAATTTATTTATTAGTATTATTATATAATATATATCCAATAAGTAAAGTTCTCTGTCCACCTATTAAAGAAGGTATTGCTACGTAGCAATACCTTCTTTATTTTCAGGAATTATTTTTTTGATTTTATTATAATAAGTAAACATTAGAGGAAGAGCTGCTGCTATCCATGCAATTGGGTCTGCTAAACATATACCCGCAAATCCAATATACTTTGGTAGTATAAATACAACTAAACTTCTAGCTACTAACTCATAAATACCTGCCATCATAGGTACAAAAGACTCTCCCATACCTTGTAGCACGTTTCTATATACAAATATAAAACCTAAGAATATCATAAATAATGCAGAGTAGTTTAATACCTCTTGAGTATATCTAATTATTTCATCACTTGGATTTTCTATAAACATCATTACAAAATACTTTCCAAATAACACTAAAACAGCTCCTGCAATTATACTAGTTACTATAGAAATAATATTCATTATTTTCATTCCATATTTAATACGGTCATAGTTTTTCGCTCCTAAGTTTTGCCCTGCATAAGTTGCTATTGTAACTCCAAATGAAACTAATGGTTGCATAACTAATTGTAAAACCTTAGATGATGCTGTATAAGATGCTATAACATCTGATCCAAATACATTTACAGCACTTTGAACTATAATTATACCAACTGCTGTTACTGAAAATTGTAATCCCATTGGTATAGCAATTTTTAAATGTGTTTTATAGTAATCTTTTTCTACGTTAAAATCTTTTTTCTTAAGTCTTAAAACCTTAAATTTCTTATAACTATATGCTAAACATAATAATGCAGAAAAACCTTGAGCTATATTTGTGGCGTAAGCTGCTCCTGCAACTCCCATTTTAAAGTTAACAATAAATACTAAATCTAAAACTATGTTAAGTATTGATGATATTATTAAAAAATATAATGGCGTTTTACTATCTCCTAAGGCTCTTAATATCCCAGCTGCCATATTATAAGCTGTTTGAGTAAATATACCTGCAAATATTATAGTTATATATGTGTTTGCATCGTTTAAAATATTATCTGGAGTATTCATCATAGAAAGCAATGGATTTTTTACTAATAATGCAACTGCTGTAATTATTATTGTTGAAATTACTGTTAACTTTATATTACTAGCTACTGCTTTTTTTATTCCATCTTCATCTTTTGCTCCAAATTTTTGAGAAACTAATACAGAGAATCCACTTGTTAATCCTAGTATCATTCCATTTACTAAAAAGAACATTGATCCTGTAGAACCTACTGCTGCTAGAGCATCAACTCCTACGAATCTACCTACTATTATAGTATCTACCATACTATATAATTGTTGAAATATATTTCCTATAAGTAGTGGTATAGAAAATAATATGAAAATTTTTAAGGGACTTCCCTTTGTCATATCGTTTGTCATAGTTCACCTCTAGTCTATTTAATTTTTATACCTAAATATAGATTATATATTTAAGGCTATATTAGTGTCAATTAAATCTATTAATCATAAATAATTTCTTTTAATTTTTAAATATCTATAACAAGTATATAGCTGATTTAATTACTTTTTAAATACGTATTTATTCTAAAAATATAAGGTAGATAAGCACTTTGTATTTTTAATTATAATATTATGTTATTAAAGTCTATAAAAGGAGATATAAAATATGTATAATATGCCTAGACAATATCCATTTATGTTTAATCCACAAATGTATAATATGTTACCATATATGTTTTGGTATGCTCCACAAATGATGTATCCTCCTATGTTTCCTAATATGCCAATATATAACCAAAAATCTAATAGACCAATTCCTACATTAAAAGATTATGGTCCTAATCCATTTGTAATTGATATTGAGGATGCTTCTGAGGAAAATAATAATTTCCGTACTGCTTTATGGACAGGAAATAATTTACAAGTTACATTAATGTCAATTGGTGTTGGAGATGATATTGGATTAGAAGTTCATACAAGTGGTGACCAATTCATACGTATTGAAGAAGGAGAGGCACTTGTTAAAATGGGAGATAGTCAAGATAATTTAGATTTTCAAAAAATAGCTTCTGATGGTTATGCTATTATGATACCTGCTGGCAAATGGCACGATATAGTTAATCTTGGTAATAAACCTCTTAAATTGTATGTTATATATGCCCCACCACAACATCCACAAGGTACAGTTCACAATACTAAAAATGATGCAGAGGCTGCTGAGTTTAATCGCATATATTAATCAATTTTTATACTTATAATATACAAAAAAACTCTAAGTATAAGTATTTTTTACTTATATTTAGAGTTTTAATTTATTTTAATTATTCATTTGACTTTAATGCATCTATCATATCAACCTTTTTTAATTTAATATGCATCATAACCATAACTATCATTGAGAAGAATATGGTTATAAGTGCTGAAAATAAGTATCCTTTTATAGATATTTCTGGATACATCATTATATTATCAGTTTCAGATGTATAAAGTATAAATGTATGCAATAATTTACCTAAAAAAGCTCCACATAATACACCAAGGAAAGTAAGTATTATATTCTCTCTTAATATATACATTGTAACTTCATTGTCATAAAAACCAAGTACTTTTATAGTAGATAACTCTCTTATTCTTTCTGATACATTTACATTGTTTAAGTTATATAAAACTACAAAAGCAAGACAACCAGATGCTATTATTATTACTAACATAATCATATCTAGATTTGCACTAGATTCTTCAGTTGATTTTTTAATATCAGACATTAATGTAACATTTATTACATTGTAACAATTCATAATTTTATTAGATATTTCATCCTTGTTCATTTTTTTAGAATCAAAATTTAAAAGCTCCATATTATAATTTACACTTTTACCAAAAGTCTTTTCATAATATGCTGGTGACATGTAAATATAATGTGCAAAATAATTTTCACATATATTATCAACTTTAACTTTATACGGATTATTTTCTTCATCATTTAGTGTTATTGTATCTCCAACTGATGCATCTAAAAGTTTTGCTAGTTTTTCAGTTATTATAACACCATTATCTGATATTTTATATTCTTTTTCTGACTTTCTATCATTTAATAATATAAAATCATTAATTTTATCTATATCTTTTGGTACATACATAGTAACACTTTGTTTGTTCATATCTTCTTTGCTAAAAGTTACTGTTTCTTGATGTATACCTAAATTACGTTCATAACCTTTTAGATTATTTAAAGTATTATTGTACTTTTTTGTTTCTTCATCATTATAACTATCATTAAATATTACCATAGCATCATATTTCCACAATTTATTAAATTGCTTTTCTAACATACCATTATTAGAATCTTGAAGTCCAAATCCTGTAACAAGCATTGCCATACATCCTGCAATACCAAATACAGTCATTATCATACGTTGCTTGTATCTAAAGATATTTCTAAAAGTAACTTTTTGATTAAAGTTTAATCTTTTCCATAAAGGAGCAATTCTTTCTAGTAATATTTTCTTCCCTATCTTAGGAGCTTTTGCTCTCATTAAATTGGATGGAGTACTTTTTAGTTCAACTCTTAGTACATATAATGCTGCTCCAACTGTACATAGTATTGAAATTAATATAGACTGAATTACATATGATGGATAATAGTATATATCTAAACTTGGTAAATTATATAGGCTACCATAAGATGTATTTATTATTTGTGGTAGTATATTACATCCAATAAGTATTCCTATAACGCTACCTATAATACTTGCTAAAGATGCATATACAACAAACTTTCTAGATATTTCTAAATCATTATATCCTAATGCTTTAAGAGTTCCTATTTCCCCTCTGTTTTCTTCTACCATTCTAGTCATAGTTGTTAAACAAATTAATACTGCTATTAAAAAGAAAAATACAGGAAATACTGATGCTATACTATCTAAACTATTAATAGAATCTTTTAAACCAGAATATCCTATATTGTCAGTTCTATCAAAAAAGTAATACTTACCTTCTATACTATCAATCTTATCTTGTTCTTTTTTTATTTCTTCTTTAGCATCTAATAACTTTTGAGTATTTTCTTTAATTTCTGCTTCACCATTAGTTAATGTTTGTTGTGAAACTTCTAGTTGTTCTTTAGCTTTAGCTAAATCTGACTTTCCTTTTATTTTACCATTTTCAAGGTCTTTTTCGCCTTTTTTAAGTTCTACTTTCGCATTTTCTAATTGTTTTTGACCTTCTTGTAACTTAGCTTCCCCGTAATTAATAGCTGCTAATTGTTCTTCATACTGTTTTCTACCTTGTTGATATTTAGTTACTAAAGGTATTATAGTTGAAGTACTATCTTCAATATTTTCTATACTTTGATCTGAATCTATACCTTGAGCTAGAAGTGATTGTTTAGTATTATCAAGTAAAATTTTTGACTCATTTAACTTTTCTTTCCCAGCATTTAAAGTTTTCTTTTGTTTATCAAGTTCTTCTTGTGCTTTTACTAGCTCTTTTTTTCCATTTGAAATACTTAATTCTCCAGCTTTAATTTCATCTTCATAGGACTTTAACCCTTGTTCATATTGTTTTTTTCCTTCTTGTAACTTTTCTTTTCCAGATTCTATTCCTTTTTGTGCAGATAAAAGCTTATTTTCATTTTCTTCTATTTCAGCATATGCTTTATCTAACTCTTCTTGTGCAGTAGCTTTTATTTCCTCTACTCTATCTATTTTTCTATCTGAATATAAGTTTTCAAGATATTTTTTATTTTCTTCCATCGTATCTTTATATTCATCACTATAAGCATCAAGACTTTGAACATTTTTAAATCTAACATATATTTCTGTATATGCATCCATAGATATGTCGTCTTTATTTACTACTGCAAAATAATCAATGCTACCTTTACCTACTGTAGTAGTTCCTCTTGATTCTTTTTCCATATACATTGGACTTTTTACAATACCAACAATTTTAAATGTTTTCTTATTAAAATATTTCATTGTATCTTCATCAGATTGTATTGTGTAAGTATCTCCAATTTTTAAATTCTTGTTTACCTTTAAGGCTTGTTCATCTAGTGCTATCTCTCCACTATTTTTAGGTAATCTACCATCAACTACAATAAATTCATTTATATTATTGTTTTTATCATATTCCATAAATCTTACTACACTATTTATATTTTCAAGATTTGCATCTATAGTGTGTGATGAATAAAAATCTAATATCTTATCATTGTTTTTAAGTAATTCTAAGTCTTTATCAGTTAAACCTAATGTTGATACTATTTTACTATCCATAAGATTTTGATTTTTATAAAGCTCATTTATAGCTTTATTCATATCTGGTCCTGATGATTTTATTCCAGAGAAAAAAGCTACTCCTAAAAGAATAATAACTAATATTGAAGCAAATCTAGCCTTTGAGGATAATATTTCTCTTGTAATAGATTTTTTATATGCTCTATATCTCATATACTACACCTCTACCACTCAATATGTTCTATTGAAAGTGGATTTTTATTTACTTCAATACTTCTAACTTTTGCATCATTAATTTTTATAACTCTATCTGCCATTTGAGCAATTGCAGAGTTATGAGTAATAACTATAACTGTTGTTCCTGTATTTCTACAAGTATCCTGTAATGTTTTTAAAACTTGTTTACCTGTATTATAATCAAGTGCACCTGTTGGTTCATCACAAAGTAATAACTTAGGATTTTTGGCAATAGCTCTTGCTATAGATACCCTTTGTTGCTCCCCTCCTGATAATTGAGAAGGAAAGTTGTCCTTTCTATCTTCAAGACCAACTAGCTCTAGTGTCTTATCTACATCTAAGGAGTTTTTTGAAATTTGCGTAGCTAACTCTACATTTTCTTTTGCTGTTAGATTTTGTACTAGATTATAAAATTGGAATACAAAACCTACATCGTGTCTTCTATATTTGGTAAGTTGCTTATTATTAAATTTTGATATATCAGTTTTATCAATTATTATCTTACCTTCATCACAAGTATCCATACCACCAAGAATGTTTAGTACAGTTGATTTTCCTGCACCACTTGGTCCTAAAATTACAACAAATTCACCTTTTTCAATAGAAAAGTTGATTCCATTATTTGCTACGACAGTATTTTCTCCCACTTTATATCTTTTATATGTATCTATAACTTCTATATATGCCATACTCGACCTCCTTATATGCGTCTTTTAATACATCTCTTATTAAATAGATACATTGTATATTTAATAGTATAAAGAATTAGAAAATAATAAACAATAGATTAATTTTTATATAATAAATTTCTTATTATTACTTTTTTATTTTTAGCTATATTTTAAATTATTGTTGAAAATGGATATTTTCAAATATATATATAGGTTATAATGTATATATATCCATATTTCAAAGGTTATAATATGCCAGATATAAAGTTTATATTAACAGATATACAGACATTACCATTAAATCAAGTATAAGAATTACTAATATAACAAGAAAATATCGTAAAAGAGGTAAAAATGTATTTATCACATTTAACACATCAGTAATTTAAAGAAATGGATGCGTAGATTTAATTATATTGCAAGGGGGTAATTAATATGGAAAATATAAGAATATTTGTTCAAAAACATAAAAAAGTATCATGGCTAGTATTGATTGGTTATTTAATTTTTTGTGGATGTTTTGTGTTTCCACTATCAAATGAAAGATGGTCATTTGATTTTGAAAAAGCATATATGATTATTCTATCCTATGGCATATTATCCACTTTGTTTACAAGTTTGTTAAGTAGTAACAAAAGTATACATGTATATTCAATATCATTATTATGTACAACTGTAGGCATGATTTTACGTTATATAATAGAGTATGGTGAATATTCAAATACAATAAACTTTACACAAATAAATATAATAATGTATTTAGGGATAATTCCTGTATTTTGTACACTTATTTACTGGATTATTTGTAAATTAGAATCGATAACTTGCAAGTAGGAGAATATATGATTCCCCTACTTTTTTAATTTTCTAAATAGTTTATAAATCAACATTATATTAAAAAGTTAGACAAGTTTTACCAATTCATATTAATATTATATTTATCATATTCTATATTAATAAAAAGGAGAGTGATTAAATTATGGACAAATTGAAAGAATTCAAAGAATATCTTAATAAAATAAATCAATATGAACAAGCTTCAAATATACTACAATGGGATATGCAAACATGTATGCCATATAACGGTGGTGATAGTAATACAGGTGTTTTAACTATGTTATCTAGTAAATCATTTGAGCTTAGCGTTAGTGATGAAATGAAAGATTTATTAGATAATTTAACTAATCCAGAAACATTTAATAATCTAGATTCTATTTCTAAAAAGATGATAAGTGAATGTAAAAAGCAATATGACGATAATAAAAATATACCACCTAATTTATACTCTAAGTATATACAGGTTGTATCTCAATCTGAACAAACATGGCAAAAAGCTAAATCAGATAATGATTTTAAAACTATGGTTCCTTACTTAAAAGAAATAATTGAACTTACAAAAGAAATGTATAGTTATTCTAAACCAAATGTAGATACATATAACGCATTATTAGATGATTATGAAAAAGGTATAACTGAAAATCAATTAGATACTATTTTTAAAGAACTAAAGGAAGGTACTATACCATTAATAGAAGCTATATCTAAAAAAGATAAAGTAAATCAACATATATTTAATGGACACTATCCTATACACTTACAAGAAAGACTTTCTAATTATTTCTTAGATGTTATTAATTTTGACTTTAAATCTGGATGCTTATCTCAAAGCGAACATCCTTTTACTACTGGTATAAATAGTCCTTATGATGTACGTATTACAACTAATTATGATATTAACGATATAAGAAGTTCTCTATTTAGTGTAATTCATGAAGGTGGTCATGCAATATATGAACAAAATATAAATCCTAAATTAGTAGGAACTAGACTTAATACTGGAGCTTCTATGGGTATTCATGAAAGTCAGTCTAGATTTTATGAAAATATTATAGGTAGAAATTTATCCTTCTGGAAAAAACACTATAATAAAGTTTGTGAGATTTTACCTTCTTACTCTAATATTTCTCTTAATAAATTTTATAAAGGTATTAATAGTGTAGAACCATCACTAATTAGAATTGATGCAGATGAGCTAACATATAATTTACATGTTATAATTCGTTTTGAGCTTGAAAAGGCTTTATTCTCTGGTAATTTAGAGGTTAAAGATTTATCTACTGCTTGGAATGATAAAATGAAAGAGTATTTAGGCATAATCCCATTAGATGACGCTACTGGAGTGCTTCAAGACTGTCATTGGTATAGTGGTTTATTTGGGTATTTCCCTTCTTATACTTTAGGAAATATTTACAGTGGTCAGTTCTTAAGTCAAATAGAAAAAGAGCTTGGACCTGTAGATCATTTGATTGAAAGTGATAAATTAGGATATATAAACAACTGGTTAAGAGTAAATGTGCATCAATATGGTCTTATGAAGTCGCCTACTGAGATAATAAAAGATAGTTGTAATAGTTGTATTGATACTAAACCTATTATTAAATATTATACTGATAAATATAGTAGAATTTACAACTTATAAAATTCTTTCTTAATATATTAAAAGTGTGCACTATTAAAATATGAATTTAAATAATATAATATAATTGGTAATAAGTTACATTTATAAATTTTAAATATATTTTGAGGATAAATAAGGGGGAATAGTTCTGAAAGTATTATTAGTCAATGGAAGCCCACATAAATATGGGTGCACTTTTACTGCATTAGAGGAAGTAGCTAAAACTTTAAAAGAAAATAATATAGAAACTGAAATATTTCAATTAGGAAATAAACCAATATGTGGATGTATAGGATGTGCTACTTGTCGTAAAACTGGAGAATGTTTTATGAAAGATATAGTTAATGAATTTGTAGAAAAAGCAAAAACTGCAGATGGATTTATATTTGGTTCTCCAGTACACTATGCCGCAGCATCAGGTTCAATAACATCATTTTTAGATAGAGTATTTTATAGTGGAGGTAAGCACTTACAATTTAAACCTGCTTCAGTTATAGCTAGTGCAAGACGTGCTGGTACAACAGCTACTTTAGATCAATTAACTAAATATCTTACAATTTCTAATATGCCAGTTGTAAGTTCACAATATTGGAATATGGTACATGGTAACACGCCAGAAGAAGTAGTTAAGGACTTAGAAGGAATGCAAACAATGAGAGTTCTAGGAAGAAATATGGCTTGGTTATTAAAGTGTATAGATTTAGGTAAGAAAAATAATATTAATAGACCAGATTTAGAAGATAGAGAAACTACTAACTTTATTCGTTAATATATAATAATATTATTATTTAATAAAAAGGATATAAGTATACTTTTTTAAAAGGTTACTTATATCCTTTTTTATAATTCATATAAATATTTTTAATATTTCTTTTTTATCCTGCCTTTCACTCTTAGTTTATATTTATACTATAACTTTTATATCTATAAATCCTTAAGCTATAGTTAAATTTTTAAATCTATTGAATATCTACACCTAATTTTAAAAATAATAATAAAAATAATAATATGGAGGACGATATGAAAGCTATAGTTTATAATGGAAAGAAAAATGTAGATGTAGAAAATGTTGAAGATCCGAAAATTGAAAAAAGTGATGATATAATTATAAAAGTAACATCTACTGCTATATGTGGATCTGATTTACATTTAATACATGGAATGATACCAAATATGCCAAAAGGATTTAGATTAGGTCATGAAACAATGGGAATAGTAGAAGAAGTTGGGAAAGATGTTGTTAAAGTCAAGAAAAATGACAGAGTAATAATTCCTTTTCCAGTTGCATGTGGTCATTGTTGTTATTGTGAACATGGTCAATTTAGCCAATGTGATAATTCAAATCCAAATGGTGAGGCTGGAGGTATATTTGGATATAGTAATACATTTGGTGGCTATGCTGGAGGACAAGCCGAATATTTAAGAGTTCCTTATGCAAATGTAGGACCTACTATAGTTCCAGAAGAATTACAAGATGAACAAGTATTGTTTTTAACAGATGTTTTACCTACTTCTTATTGGGGTGTAGATATAGGAGGTGTAAAACGAGGTGATACTGTAGTTGTTCTTGGATGTGGACCAATAGGTCTCACAGCAATTAAATGGTGTATACTTAGAGGTGCAAATAGAATTATAGCTGTAGATAATGTTGGGTATAGATTAAAACATGCAGCATCATATAAAGGTGTTGAAACAGTAAACTTTGAAGATTACGATAATACAGGTGAATATTTAAAAGAAATAACTAATGGTGGTGCAGATGTTGTTTTAGACTGTGTAGGAATGGATGGAAAGATGACTAAGATTGAAAAAGTAGAAACACTATTAAAACTTCAAGGTGGTTCAAAATCTGCAATTGAAATAGCTACACAAGCCGTAAGAAAATGTGGAACAGTTGTATTGGTAGGAGTTTATGGTGCAAGATATAATATGTTCCCTTTAGGAGATTTTTTCGCAAGAAATATTACCTTAAAAATGGGTCAATGCCCAGCTCAAAGATATGTAGACCCTATACTTAAACTTATTAAACAAGGAGAATTTGATGCAACTGATATAATTACTCATAAATTAAAACTTGATGAAGGAAAACATGCTTACGAAATATTTGATAAAAAACTTGAAGATTGTATAAAAGTTATATTAAAACCATAGAAATTATATTCGTTTAATATATAATAGCCCTATATTAGTAAATATAGGGCTATTATATATTAAAGTAACTTAATTAATTCTTCTAATTCTTTAGATAAAGTTTTTGCAAGTTCAAAATTAGTATCCATTAAAGCTCTTTCTATTTTAGTTTCAACTGATTTTTTCTTTTGTTCAGTTTCTAAATAGTCCTTATCAAAATAATTAGCATAAATCATCCTTTTAAATTTTTTCATACTAACTTTTCTAATAGTCTTATCTTCAATCATTAAAACATAATCCATACAATTAACTATAAATTGATAGTCATGAGAAATCATTAATATAGCACCATTATAGTTTTGTATAGCCTTCTCAAGTGCCATTTGAGAATAAGTATCTAAATGACTTGTAGGTTCATCAAGAAGTAACATATTAGCACGACTTGATGAAACCTTAGCTAATTGAAGAATATTTCTTTCACCGCCAGATAAAGAACTTATATTTTGTTTTAACACATCTTCATTAAAACCATAGCGTGAAACATATCTTCTAACTTCACCATAGTTTTTAAATCCTGCCTCATAAAACTCTTCAAGAATTGTACTAGACTCATTTAATCCATTTCCTTGCATTTGAGATAAATAACATAGTTCAATATTATCATTTATTTCAATACACTCGTTGTTGTTTTTAAATATTTCTTTCATTAAAGTAGTTTTACCAACACCATTTGTACCGATTATAGCCACTTTATCATTAGACTTAATTTCAAAATTAACATCTTCTAAAAGCACTTCATCAAAAGTTACTCCAAAATTATTAACTTTTAAAGCTGTAATTTCTTCTTCAATTTCATTATCAGTAGTTAAATTTATATAGGGCTCTTTGATATATACAAATGGAGCTTTTATTCTACGCTCTTGTAATCTTTCTTGTATTTTAACTCTAGCTTTTAAAGCCCTTCCCCTAGAGGCTTCTGAATTATAAGTTGCTTTTTCTCTTAATATATTAATTAAAGCCTCATTTCTTGCAATTTCTTCTTCTTCAGCAATAAATATTTCTTGTGTTTCAATTTTAGTTTGAAGTAATGAGAAGTTATAATCAATAAATCTTCCATCAAACTCTTGAAGTTCAGTGTTTTCAAGATGAATAATCTTGTTAAAGCAATGGTTAAGTAGATATCTATTATGTGTAATAACTAATATTGTTTTCTTATGAGAATTAATTAAGTTTTTAAGAGCATTAAGATTTTCAAAATCTAAAAATACATCTGGTTCATCCATAATCATTAAGTCTGGCTTATTAAGCATTTCCTTAATAACTTGAATAAGTTTAAATTCTCCTCCACTAAGTTCAGATATCATTTTATCTTTGTGTCTACTTAAATTTGCAAGATTAAGTTTTTTATTTATATTACTTTCGTAATCATGGCCATCTATTGCATCAAATTTATCTGAGGCTTCTTGGTACTTTTCTAATAATACTTCAATATCTGAAGACGTTTCCATTTGTGCACAGATGTGTGCTATTTCTTCTTCTAGTCTGATAAATTCTTGTGCTATATATTCAAAAACTGTTGTTTCTTTACTTTTATCACATTGTGAAAACTGGCTTACATATCCAATTTTACAATTTTGGTCCATTTCTAGTGTACCATCAAAAAGGTATCTTTCTGAATCCATTATTATATCTATTAATGTACTTTTTCCACTACCACTTGCTCCTATAAATGCACAGTGTTGACCTTCTTCTATTGTAAATGAAATATTGTTATATAGGTCTTTTTGTGGAAATGAGTAAGATAAGTTGTCAACTTTTATCATATTATTACCTCTCTTGGTCATTTAAAAAGAGCTTATAAAATAAGCTCTTTTTAGTTACATTATTTTTTAATTTACTTTTGTTAGCATAACACTTTTTTCGACTAATTTCAATAATTTTTGATGTTAGATATATAATTTCCATTTATGTACTATATTTAATATAAAGCACAATTTATTTGAAGCAATAACAATCCGATTACTCTATACTTATTTTCTAAGGTCCTTTAATTTTATATTCACTTCCTAATACTTTTATAAATAACTTATCATCATTTGGATATAGATCTATTTATTACAAATTTATAATTTAAACACAAAAATACCCCCGTCGTAAAATCCGACGGGGGTATTTTCACTCAACTAATTATGCTATTTTATAGTCTTCTTCCTTTAAAAGCTTCGCAGCTTCTTTATCTAATATTAAAACTATATCACTATGAAACTGCAATATAGATGCTGGTACTTCGGGCACTACTTTTCCATATACAGTATTGTAAATAGCTTCAGCCTTATTTTCTCCTGTTGCAATTAACATTATTTTTCTACTTTTAAATATTGATCCAACTCCCATTGTTATTGCTTTTTTAGGAACATCTTCTATATTATCAAAGAATCTTGAGTTTGCTTCTATTGTAGAGTCTTCTAACTGTACTAAATGAGTTCCCTTTTCAAAGTTTATTGTTGGCTCATTAAACCCTATATGTGCATTGTTTCCTATTCCTAATACTTGTATATCTACTCCACCAGCTTCTTTAATTAACTCATCATATCTTTCACATTCAGCATCAACATCATCTGTCATACCATTTGGTATGTGTATATTTTCTGGATTTATATTTATATGGTCAAATAAATTTTTATACATAAAATAATGATAACTTTGGTCATTTTCTTTAGGTAATTTATAATATTCATCTAAATTAAATGTTCTTACTTCTGAAAAATCAATATCCCCTTTTTTATTAAGACTTACTAAATTTTCATACATTCCTATAGGTGTAGAGCCTGTTGCAAGACCTAAAACTGAATTTGGCTTTAAAGTTACTTGACTTAATATCATTTGTGCAGCTTTTTTACTTACTTCTTCATAATTTTCACAAACTATTATTCTCATATAATCCACCTCAATTTAATTTATCTTATTGTATATTGTATCGCCTTCTACTATAGTAGCTAAGCAATCCATATTCTCATTAAATATAGCTATATCTGCATCTTTACCTATTTCTAAACTTCCCTTTTTATAATCTACTTTTATTGATTTTGCAGGGTTTAAAGATGCCAAGTTTATTGCTTCGTATATATTTAAGTTTGTATTTTCTTTAAAATTATATACTGCTTTATTTAAAGTTAGTACACTTCCTGCTAAACTTCCACTTGCTATCCTTGCATAGTTATCTTTAACATATACAGTTTGACCACCTAAATCATATTCACCGTCAGGCATACACCCAGCTCTCATAGAGTCTGTAATTAATACTAATTTATCTTTTCCTTTACTATTAATTACAAATTGGAATAATTCTTTGTTTATATGTATTTTATCTGCTATTAATTCACAGTACATATCTGACATTAAACCTAATCCAACAACTCCTGGATTTCTATGATTTAAAGGAGTCATACCATTAAATAAATGTGTTATATTAGTTACTCCTAAATCTTTAGCTTCTTTTCCAGTACTATAACTAGCATCACTATGACATATTGATAAAACTATATCTGTTTCTTTTTTTACTTGTTTTGTGAATTCAAAATCTTTATCCTCTTCTGGTGAATATGATATTACTTTTATAATGTCTGTGTAATCTTTTATAAAGTCAAAGCTTGGTTTATATATATACTTAGGATTTTGTGCACCTTTATATTTTTCATTGATAAAAGGTCCTTCCATATGTGCACCTAATACTTTTGCACCTTTAATACTTTTATTTTTAGCTTTTATTATATTATCAAAGGCTTTATAAATTCTTTCAGGTGACATAGTCATTGTAGTTGGTAGAAAAGATGTAACTCCAGTTTCTGCTAATCCTTTACTTATAATCTCTACTGCATTTTCATCTTCATCCATGGCGTCAAATCCCTTGCATCCATGTATATGTATATCTATAAGCCCCGGACATACATAGTTTTCTTTTGCATCTATAATCTCACAATTAGTTGGTACTTCATCACATATATCTATTATCTTTTTATCAAATACTATTACTTTATTTTCTAAAACACCATTTTTTAAAACAATTTTACCATTTACAACTGCTTTCATATTATCCCCCTATTCAGTCATCATAATTTGGTATTGATGTTTATCACTTGTAAAAATTGATATAGTATACTCTAATATGCTTTGGTCTTTGGTATATACTTTTCTATCAAATTTTAAAGCAAGTGAATTTATATCTCTGTTTAAAAGTTTTGAGCTCTCTTTATTTAATGTTATTGGTTCTATTGTTTGTATTGCTTTTTCTATTTTATGATTATATTCCTCTCTAAATACCCTATATAAAGAATCTTCTTCTTTTAGAACTTCTTTTAATCCAGCACACATTTTTTCTGGAATATATACAGTTTCTAAAGCAAAAGGCTCATTATCTATTATTCTAAGCCTTTTTATTTTATAAATAAGCTCATGTTCATTTTTTATACTTAAATTCTCTCTTATAATTTTATTCTGAACACCTATTTCAAATTCTAATATCTTATTATTTATATTAAAACCTCGTTCACTCATAACTTCTGTAAAACCTTTTAACTTTTGAAATCTATACTGTTGTTTTTTATATGATACAAAAGTTCCCTTACCTTGTCTTCTTTCTAATAAGCCTTCATTTACTAAATTTATAATTGCCTTGTTTACTGTCATTCTACTAATATTTTGAAGTTTGCAAAGTTCTCTTTCTGGCATTAGGCTTGCACCTTCTTCAAGTTCTTTACTTTCTATCATATCTTTAATTATTTGATAAAGTTGAATATGAAGTGCTATGTCTAAATTTTTGTCTACTATTTTCATTTTTCACCATTTTCATTATTTTTATATTGGTATATACCAATATGGTAGTGCAAACAATTTCCTAAGTCAACTTATTTTGCAAAATTATTATTTATTATAATTTTAATTATAATAATTTATATATAAATACACATCAGATGCTTAAATCATTAGCAGTTGGGATTATAATTTATCCTCAAAGCAAGTAATTTATAATTTCTTAGTATATAAAAATAAGGCTATGTTAGCCATCTTTGTGATAAATATGACATAAAAATAACCATACCTTAGTATTTTCAACACATTGAATTCTAAGGTGTGGTTGCTTCTATAACTTACTATAAATTGTTCGTAATATATTAACAATACGGGTTATCTTTTTACTTTTTTAATAATTTTCTAAGTATAAGAAAAGAATAAGCTACTGTAACAAATATTCCAATGAAAGATATTATATATATAACTGTTGACATCCAACTTCCTATAAATAAAAATTTAAAGTTTTTTGGGTCAAAAAGTGTGAAAACATAACTTATACTATCATGAACTGCGTCATTATTTAAAAACGTTAAAGCTAATCCTGCAACTAATCCCATTATTAAATCTATGTGTTCCTTCATATTACTCCTCCATAATCCCATTATTTTTATTTCTTGTTTATAATACCTGAATTGTATAATTAAATCAGACAAATATATAAACAAAAAAAGACACTTATGATATACTTAGTTAACCTACTAAAATCAACAAAAGGAGTA
>OODN01000029.1_pt1 | contig 141420 bp, 141 predicted proteins | sample 1671651 | NCBI WGS metagenome assembly OODN01 (sample SAMN06348178, study PRJEB24527) | human gut metagenome | biome: human gut; feature: ankylosing spondylitis patient; material: feces | host: Homo sapiens | place: China | collected 2015-10 | reverse complement strand
GGTTCTGGAATGATAAAATAGTGGTGCTCATCAAGGTCCTTCTTTCTAATGGATTATGTGGTAACACCATTAAAGACCTTGATGAGTTTTTCTGTCCACTTAAATGTTCAACTTAAATTTTACAATCTGCCTTAAAAATAATATAAAATTACTAAAACTATCGTAAAATAAGAATTAATCATCATTACAATGAAAGACATAAGAGGCTGGTTCAATGGCAGAGATTAAATATGAAATTATCAGAAAAGCAATTCAAAAAGAGATCGAGTCCGGCAAGTATCAAGTCGGCGACAAGCTGCCCACGGAATCAAACCTGATGGAAACGTTTGGCGTCAGCCGCTATACGGTCAGACGGGCAATCAGCGAGCTGCAGAACGCGCATTACGTCTACCGAATCCAAGGTGGCGGCATGTATGTTGATGATTGGCAGGACAGCCAACAGCCGCCTAAAGCCAACAATAAAATGATCGGGTTGGTGACGACGCATATGGTTGACTATATTTTTCCCAACATCATCAGCGGGATTGACCGAATCATTTCCGCGCATGGGTATTCTTTGATTGTCGGCAATACGCACAACCAAAGAGAAAATGAACGGCGCAGTCTGGAGCGGCTGCTTGATACGCAGATTGCTGGACTGATCGTGGAACCGACGCAAAGTGCACTGGCCAATACCAATATGGATCTTTATCAAAAAATCGCCCAGAGTCATTTGCCAATGGTCTTTATCAACGCCCACTACCCGCAGCTGCAGGCGCCTTATTTGGAAATCAAGGATAAAAAAGCTGAATACGAGATGACTAAGTATTTGATCAAACAAGGCCACAAGCGAATTTTGGGTATTTTTCAGGTTGATGATCTGCAGGGAACGCGGCGGATGGAGGGTTTTATCAATGCCTATATGGAATATCCTGACATCTCGTATTTGAGTGAAACGGTTATGTATCAATCAGGGCAGGATATGAATCGGATTTTTCAGCGCGTGACGCAAATTATGGAACGGCCTGATCATCCAACAGCAATCGTCTGCTATAACGATGCCTTGGCAATTCAAGTAATGGACGTGGTGCGCTCAGCTGGCCTAAAGATTCCTGAAGACGTCAGCATTGTTGGTTTTGACGACTATGTTTTGGGACGCTACTTCTCACCGCGCTTGACGACAATCGAGCACCCTAAAGAAAAAATGGGACTGGATGCCGGCCGGATGATCATGAGTCTGATCGATGGTGAAGAGGTTAAGCCGATTGAATATGATGCCAAACTGATTTTTAATGATTCAGTACGTAAATTAAACTAATAATGGCTGAATTGATTGCGGCTGTCTGCAAAATACTGCAGACAGCTTTTTGTTCGGCATTTATTATTTATCTATAAAAATGTTGCGTATAAAAAATAAAATCTGTATTGACTTATACGGACAAAAACATATAATAGTAATCGTAAGCGTTTTCCGGGAAACGGTTTCAAAAAGCTGATAGTCGTAATGGGACAACAACCATTATTGGGAGATGGATTTATTATGAAGAAAGTATCAAACGGCTTCATCTATACGTTTGGGGCGTTGGGTGGACTGTTGTTTGGGTATGACATTGCCTCGGTTTCTGGGGCGATCCTATTCATTCAAAAGCAGCTGCATCTTAACTCTTGGCAGCAGGGCTGGGTCGTCAGTTCAGTTTTGATCGGTGCGACGCTGGGTGCTTTAGGTACGTCTAAGTTTTTGGACAAGTATGGCCGGCGCAAACTGCTGATCTGGGCTTCGATTATCTTTGCGATTGGGGCTTTAGGATCTGGCTTTGCACCAGAGTATTGGACTTTACTAGTGACGCGGATCATCTTAGGGATCGGGGTTGGGATCACCTCAGCCTTGATTCCAGCTTATCTGCACGAATTGGCGCCTAAAAAGATTCATGGTGCCGTAGCGACGATGTTCCAGCTGATGGTCATGATTGGGATTCTGCTGGCCTACATTTTGAACTACACGTTTGAAGGCATGTACACTGGCTGGCGCTGGATGCTTGGCTTTGCTGCCTTACCTGCATTTATTCTGTTTATTGGTTCATTCTTCCTGCCAGAATCGCCTCGTTTCTTAGTTAAGATCGGTAAGGAAGATGAAGCACGGGCCGTCTTGATGAACACCAACAAAGGCGACCAGGCTGCCGTTGACAACTCATTAAAAGAAATTCATGAACAGGCCAAGCAAAAAGCTGGTGGCTGGAAGGAACTGTTCAGTCCACTGGTTCGTCCCGCTCTGATTACTGGTCTGGGCGCGGCAATCTTTCAACAGATCATTGGTTCTAACTCAGTCGTCTTTTATGCACCAACTATCTTTACCAAAGTTGGCTGGGGTGTTGCAGCTGCTCTGCTTGCCCACATTGGTATCGGGACGATCAACGTTATCGTAACGGTTGTCGCTATGCTGATGATGGACCACGTTGACCGTAAGAAGATGCTGTGTGTCGGTGCTACCGGTATGGGACTGTCACTGTTTATCATGGCAGGGATCCTGCACTTCAATGCTGGCGGCAAGGCGGCTGCTTATGTCAGTGCCATCTGCTTGACCGTTTACGTTGCCTTTTACGCATGTACTTGGGCTCCAATCACCTGGGTTCTGATCGGTGAAGTCTTCCCATTGAATATTCGTGGGTTGGGGACTTCTTTGGCATCGGCTACCAACTGGATTGCCGACATGCTGGTCTCGCTGACTTTCCCATCCATGCTTAGTGCCATGGGCTTGTCAAATACCTTTATTACCTATGGGATCATCTGTGTCATCTGTGTCTGGTTCACGCACAAGTACTTTATTGAAACGCGCGGTAAGTCGCTGGAAGAAATCGAAGCAGGCTTGCGGGAACATCTGGCTAAATCGGAAGCTAAGAAAGCTCACTAGTGGCATTCGGTAATTCATCAGATGATTTTTGATAAAAGTAATTGAATTGTACGGACAAATAAGCTATTCTTATCACACAAGCTGCTTAAACCGTTTTCAGCAGCTTAGCAGACTAAAACTTCTTGTAAAAGGAGATCAAACTTATGTTAAAGATTTCAGACTATGAATTTTGGTTCGTTGCCGGCTCACAATTCCTGTACGGTGAAGAACAATTAAAGTCAGTTGCCAAAGATGCTCAAGACATTGTCGATAAATTAAATGCTTCGGGCAAGCTCCCCTACCCAATTGTCTTTAAGGGCGTTATGACCACGGCAGAAGGCATTACGCAATTTATGAAGGATGCCAACTACAACGACAAGGTTGCCGGGGTAGTTACCTGGATGCACACTTTCTCGCCAGCCAAAAACTGGATTCGCGGTACGCGCCTGCTGCAAAAGCCGCTGCTGCACCTGGCTACGCAATATCTGAACAATATTCCATATGATACGATCGACTTTGACTACATGAACCTGAATCAATCGGCTCATGGTGATCGTGAATATGCCTACATCAACGCGCGCCTTAACAAGGGCAACAAGATCGTTTACGGCTACTGGGGCGATGAAGACGTTCAACAAGAGATCGCTGATTGGCAAATGGTTGCCGTTGCCTACAATGAAAGCTTTAAGCTCAAGATCGTTCGTTTTGGCGATACGATGCGTAATGTTGCCGTTACGGAAGGCGACAAGGTTGAAGCCGAGATCCGTCTGGGCTGGACCGTTGACTACTGGCCAGTTGGCGACTTGGTTGAATATGTTGATGCCGTTGATGAAAAAGACATCGATGCTGAATACAAGAAACTTGAAGAACAATACGAAATGGTTGAAGGCGACAATGATCATGAAAAGTATGTTGAATCAGTTCGCTACCAGCTGCGTGAATATCTTGCCATTAAGAAATTCATGGATGACAAAGGATACACGGCCTTTACCACCAACTTTGAAGATCTGCACGGCTTGAAGCAATTGCCAGGCCTGGCTTCTCAAATGCTGATGCGGGATGGCTATGGCTTTGGGGCAGAAGGCGACTGGAAGACGGCCGGCATGGATCGCTTGCTGAAGATTCTGTCTAACAATGAAAAGACTGCCTTTATGGAAGACTACACGCTGGATCTGCGTCATGGTCACGAGGCAATCCTTGGCTCACACATGCTGGAAGTCGACCCAACTATTGCTTCTGACAAGCCACGCGTTGAGGTACACCCACTGGACATTGGTGGTAAAGATGATCCAGCTCGGCTGGTATTTACCGGTTCAGAAGGCAAGGCCATTGACGTGACGCTTTCTGACTTCCGTGATGGCTACAAGATCATTGGCTACAGCGTTGACTGCCACAAGCCAGAAAAGGAAACGCCTCATCTGCCGGTTGCCAAGCAATTATGGACGCCAACAACTGGTCTGCGCGATGGAGCTGAATTCTGGATGCATGCTGGTGGTGGCCACCACACGATCTTGAGCTTTACCATTAAGCCACAGCAGATCAAGGACCTGTTCAAGATGCTTGAATGCAATATTGAATATGCCGAATAATCCTGATAGTCTCTAACTTATCCTCTGCTCTGAACAATAATCCTAGCCACTCAAAATCTTAATTACTGAATCCAAACTAAAGCGCCGTTCAGCTGTCTGCTGGACGGCGCTTTAGTTGTTGCTGTTAATCTACTGAGTAGACTTTCACTTCAATATCTTGATTGTAATTTCCAAATCCCTTGCCAAAAATCGTACAGCCGCCTTTATGCGTTGCAAAATTTTGAATTTCAAATCGCAGCGTGAAACGGTCATTTTGATAGGGAAGATCGTTTAATGAAACTTCAGACCATGGCTCGCCATCGAGATAGGAGCCATGGTCGGTAATGCGAAAGACTTTTTGTAAACCGTACTGATTCACGTTGCGGGGAACCCAGGCCGGCGTGTATTTACCGTGAACGTCTGAGAAATCGCCTGGACTAGTCCAGTATCCCAATGGAACGCCATTGAGTGAAACGGTAATGTCAGAAGGCCAGTTGTTGTTGGAAAATGGAAATTCTGAGCCTAGTTCGGCGGTAATATCAATCATTCGCAGTTGGTCGTGACTATTCAGATGATTGGGAAACTGATATTCAACAAAACCATTGTTCCACCAGATCATGCCGGCAAAGATACGCTGTGGATCCATGAAATATGATGGATGATCAACGCGACCAATATAGCCATCTCGTCCTGCCAAGCCGCATGAGGGTGCTACTGAGAAGTTTGTGTAGTGGCCTACGGGAATCTTGACTGTATAGGCATTATAAGAAGGGTAGATGGTATTGGGGAATTTAATGTTGATCTGATCGACATTAAGTTTGGCTATCTTGAAGTGACCTTGACGCGAAAAGGAGATAATGCCAGTTTTGTCCAACTGATTAAGGTGTTTAGCAGTAATTGTTTCACTGATACCCAGCTGAGTAGCCAGTGCGGAAATGCTTTGGGCCTTTTTAGCCAATAGCTGAATGATCTGTAGCCTGACCGGACTTGCCAGTGCTTTATAGACAGGTAGCCAGTCGTTTGAAATAGTGGTTTCCATACAAAAACTCCTTGATAATTGATCCTTAAAAATAGTTAATGAAAAGGTTATGTAAACGTTCTACTGTGCTTGCGACATTCATTATAACCAACCATAATATTGCTTATCAACGATTTGTGCGGATAAATATTAAGAAGATTATATAATATCGGTTGGAAATCGGTTACATTATAGATGGTTAACCGGACAAATATTTTAGGAGGAATTATCAATGAGCAAATTGGAATATACGGCACCACTGATTATTCAACGAGCCGATCCATATATCTACAAGCACACTGATGGCTACTACTACTTTACGGCTTCCGTACCTTCGTATAATCGGATCGAGATTCGCCGCGCCAGAACCTTGGAAGGACTTGCCCACGCAGCTCCAAGAACGATCTGGCGCAAGCATCCTGATGGCAGTGGCCCAATGAGTCAATTGATTTGGGCACCTGAGATCCACTTCATCGATGGCAAATGGTACATCTATTTTGCAGCCTCACACACCAAGGAATTTGACAATAATGGCATGTTCCAGCACCGGATGTTCTGCCTTGAATGTGATCAGGCCAATCCAGTCTGTGCCGAGGAAAATTGGATTGAAAAAGGTCAGATTAAAACGGACAAGGACACCTTCTCTTTAGATGCTACCGAATTTGATTGGCAAGGTGACCACTACTATGTCTGGGCACAAAAAGATCCAGCCATTCGCGGCAATTCTAATCTCTATATCGCTAAAATGAAAAATCCCTGGACGCTGGCTACTAAACCGGTCATGATTTCAAAACCAGAATATGATTGGGAGATCCGTGGCTTTTGGGTTAACGAGGGACCAGCCGTTATTCACCGCAACGGCCGCTTCTTTATGACCTATTCTGCCAGTGCAACCGATGAAAACTATGCAATGGGGATGCTGACCTGCTCTGATGAGGCTGATCTTTTAAATGCAGACAACTGGAGCAAGTCTAAAGAACCAGTCTTTCAAAGTGACCTGACGACACACCAGTATGGACCGGGACACAATTCATTTACGGTTGCCGAAGACGGTAAAACTGATCTGATGGTATATCACTGCCGCGACTATACCGAAATCAAGGGCGACCCTCTGTATGATCCAAATCGCCATACGTTGGTCAAGCCTTTTGATTGGAATGACGATGGTACGCCAAACTTTGGCAAACCAGTTCCATATAACTACGATTAGATTGAGGTGGAATTATCATGAATAATGAACAAACAACGCCTAAAAAGCATGCAACCAAGGATTTTTGGGGCTTTCCAATTACGCACTTTACCTACTTCTTTACTTGGGCAATCGTTTTTGGCTATTTGACGCTTTGGCTTGAACAAGAAGCCCATTTCAATGGTGTTCAAGCTGGGTTCGTCTTTTCGATGATGTCAGGGGTTTCTTTAATCTTCCAACCAATCTTTGGGGTTATCTCCGACCGTTTGGTAATGAAAAAGAACCTGGTAATCACGATTGCAATCGGGATGATTTTAGTCGGTCCATATTTCCAATGGGTCTTTCATCCATTATTAAAGGTGAATACGGCACTGGTTGGTTTTGTAACCGGGATCTATCTTAGCTTTATCTTAAATGGTGGGGTTTCGGTAATTGAGCAATACGTTCAGCGGGCCAGTCTGACTAATAAATTTGAATATGGTCATTCTAGAATGGGTGGCTCATTGGCCGGTGCAATTGCTTCTCTGATTGGTGGTCGGCTGTTTTTGTGGAGCCCCAACTCAATCTTTTGGGCCTGCACGGTTTCAGCAGTGATCCTGACATGTTGCTTGGTCTTTAGTGATAAGATTCACCTTGATAATCTGGCTGCCGTTGGTGTTGACAAGACTTCCTCACAATTAAATATGAAGCAGCTGGGTTCGATTTTTAAGTTAAAGAATTTTTGGTACCTTTCGCTGTTTTATATTGGAACTTCAGCAATCTATGATGTTTTTGATCAGCAATTTATTATCTTTTTCAAGAGCTTTTTCCATACTGCGGCTCAAGGGACACTGGCATACAGCTACATGACCAGTACGCAGACGGCACTTGAATTTCTGTTGATGATTCCAATGCCTTACATTATCAATAAGATTGGTTCAAAAAACGGCCTGATTATCTATGGCTTGATCCTAGGTGTGCGGATTATTGGTTCTGCAATGTCGCCATCGGTTGTCTGGGTCATTGTTTTACGGCTGTTGGCTGGTTTTGAAATGCCACTGGTTTTGGTTTCAATCATGAAGTACATCTCCGGTTCATTTGATTTGCGACTGTATGCGACAGTTTATGCGCTAGCGTCTAATTTTGCCAAGCAAATTTCGGTCTTTGTCTTTTCGACTTTAGCAGGTAAGTGGTACGATGCATTTGGCTTCCAGCACACCTACTATATTTTGGGGGCAATCGTTTTAGTCGTTACGATCATCTGTGCATTTGGCTTAAAGAAAGAAGATAAAGTTCAAGCCGGTGAAATCAGTGCTCCAGCTAATGCAGGCACGTCAAAATAATCAATCCGCTTAACTGAATCAACACTCTGATTGCTTAAAGCGTCGCCATTTGAAGGGTGGCGCTTTTTGAGATTAGTTTTTTTATATTTATTTGTGCAACCGTGTGTTTTACAAGCATAATGCTTATTAACAATTTCATTAATAGTGACAAGTTCCAGATCAGCATTGAAACCGGCTCCACAATCGGCTATTATTTTATTGTGAAATCATATGTTGGATAGATTTAAGGAAAGAAGTGTTTTTTAATGACGCAAATTTCATTTGACGCCAGTGCACTGAAGAAGTTCGTGCACGAAAACGAACTGGGCGAAATGCAGGCGATGGTCAACGCAGCTGACAGCGAGCTGCGCAACGGAACGGGGGCCGGGGCCGACTTCCGCGACTGGCTGCATCTGCCAACGGAATATGATCATGAGGAATTTGACCGCATCAAAAAGGCGGCCAAAAAGATTCAATCAGATTCAGAAGTCCTGGTCGTAATCGGGATCGGCGGCTCATACCTGGGTACGCGGATGGCGATTGATTTTCTGCACGACTCGTTCTACTACTCACAAAAGCCAGCTGATCGCAAGTTCCCACTGGTTCTGTTTGCCGGTAACTCGCTGAGCTCGTCATACCTGCATGATCTGGTGCAGCTGATCGGCGACCGCGACTTCTCCGTCAACGTGGTCTCCAAGTCTGGTACGACCACGGAACCAGCCATTGCTTTCCGGATCTTCCATGAGCTGTTGGTTAAGAAATATGGTGAAGAAGGTGCCAACCAACGAATCTACGCCACGACTGATGCCAAGCGCGGTGCTTTAAAGACCGAAGCCGATGCAGCTGGCTGGGAAACGTTTGTGATTCCAGATGGCGTGGGCGGCCGCTACTCGGTTCTGAGTGCCGTTGGTCTGTTGCCGATCGCTGCGTCTGGCGCGGATATCGATCAACTGATGGCTGGGGCTGCTGACGCTGAAAAGTCATACACCAACCCAGACCTGACGCAAAACGAGGCCTACCAATACGCTGCTTACCGCAACATCCTTTACCGTAAAGGCTTTACGACGGAGCTGCTGGAAAACTACGAGCCGAACATGACGATGTTTGCCGAATGGTGGAAACAGCTGGCCGGTGAATCTGAAGGCAAGGATCAAAAGGGCATCTACCCATCCAGCGCCAACTTTACGACCGACCTGCACTCGCTTGGTCAATACATCCAAGAAGGTATGCGCAATCTGATGGAAACGGTCGTTAAGCTGGACACGCCAAACCATGACGTTACGATTCCAGCAGCTGAAAACGATCTGGACGGCTTGGCCTACCTGCAGGGCAAGAACATGGACTGGGTCAACACCAAGGCCTACCAGGCCGTCGTGGCAGCACACAATGTCGGTGGCGTGCCAGTCATGACAGTGCACATTCCTCGCGAGGATGAATACACGCTGGGCAGTCTGATCTACTTCTTTGAGGTTGCCATGGGTATTTCTGGCTACTTAAACGGGATCAATCCATTCAACCAACCGGGTGTTGAGGCCTACAAGACGAACATGTTTGGTCTGTTGGGCAAGCCTGGTTTTGAGGCAGTTGGCGATCAATTGCGGGCACAGATGAAGGAAAACGAAAAATAATTTTTCGCGTCATTCGCTGGGACTGGCGAATGGCGTTTTTTAATTTAATAGATATAGTTTTGAAAACTAAATATTAAATTATTAAAACCATTTAATTAAGGAGAATTTTAAATGCTGGGAGAATTTTTGGGTACGCTGACACTGATCGTTTTGGGATGCGGTGTTGGTGCAGGCTTGAATCTAAATAAGACGATGGCGCATGGTCAAAGCGACTGGTTCTATGTAACGTTTGCCTGGGGGATTGCCGTAACTATGGGAGTCTACGTGGCGGCTTCGTTTGGTGCGCAGGGACATCTAAATCCCGCGGTCACTATTGCTTTTGCCGTAGCTGGAACCTTTCCCTGGTCGCAGGTGGCGCCTTATCTGATTGGACAGTTCTTAGGAGCGTTTTTGGGTGCTGTTTTAGTCATGATCCAATTCTGGCCGCATTTTAAGGCGACCAAGGATCCTAAGCACAACAATATCGGTATTTTTTCAACCGTCCCTGGGATTCGCAGCAATCCGTTCAACTTTTTGAGCGAATTGATTGCGACGTTTGTTTTTATGCTGGTGCTTTATAATCTAGGGGATTTTACGACTGGGTTAAAACCGGTCGTTGTTGGGCTGGTGATCTTTGTAATTGGGGCCGGTTTGGGGACGACGACTGGCTTTGCGCTGAATCCGGCTCGTGACTGGGGACCGCGATTGGCCTATACGATCATTCCAGTACCGAACAAATCAAGGGCAATGTGGGACTATGCCTGGGTACCGATGCTGGGACCGTTAGCCGGGGCTTTATTGGCAACGCTTTTGCAAATGACGGTGAAATAAATCATGAAAAAAGAAAAGCTGCAGGCTGAACTGGAACGGGTGCAAAACAGGCTGGCGATCTGGTGCGTATTGACAATCTGCTTCTATGTCATCGCGGCTTTGCGAGTCTTGCCGTTCATTCATTGGCTGGCCTGGCTTAGTGCCGGCTACTGTGTTTTTTTGCTTGGTACCTGGCTTTGGCTGTTTCACATCTATCGACATCTTAAATAAGAAACGCGCTCGTTTGCCACTGGCAGCAGGCGCGTTTTGCATTCTTGATTGCTTGCACTTATCCAGATTTCTTGCAATAATTAGCTAGACATTTAATCGATGGGGGATATTCATGGAAATTTTAGCAATGGTGCTAACGATACTGGTTGGAATTGAGCATCTGGGGATTATGGGATTGGAAATGTTTGCCAGTCCCGCTAAACAGGCCAAGGCATTTGGACTGTCAGAAGAATACGTTGGTCAAAAAGAAGCACGGGTGTCATTTGCCAATCAAGGCATCTATAACGGTATGCTGGGTTTGTCTTTAATCATCAGCTATTGGCTTTTTAGCGGCACCGTTTTGATTAAAGTGTGGCTATTGTTGTTGAGCTTTGTTATTGTCGTTGCTTTTTATGGCGGTCTGACGGTTGGCAAAAAGGTTTGGGCAATGCAGATGCTGCCGGCAGTTCTGGCTGCAGTCTGTTGTGTGCTGGTATAAAATAAAATCGCTAAGATTGGTTGATCAATCTTAGCGATTTTTTAATTAGCAGCGATGTTTTGAGTTGAAGTTTTGATGCTGGAGCTGGTTGAGCTGCTGGTGTTGGCCCGGCTGCTGTAAAGCTCGTTGACGGCATCAATGTCACGCTGCTGGATGGTATAGAGCGATCCGGCTGGCTGCATGACTGAGATGTCATTGGTATGCTGCAGCCCGATAGCATGTCCCAATTCGTGCTCAGCCGTGTTGACGATTCGTTCCATGGTATAGCCATAGGAGGGATCAAGCAGGTAGGCGGTATTTAGGTAGACCGTGCCATGAACGAAATAGCCGGTTAATGAATCAACGCTCATCTGAGTCATTCCAGCGGCATCGTTGTCTTTGCTCATGGTTGTCATTACGATATCGGCATTTTTTCTGCTGCTGGTCTGCGTGAACTTAAAGCTTCCGGTAGCGTTCCATTTGGCGATTGCATCCAAGGCGGCCTGCTGCAGCGTCTGGTTTTCATAGCTGACATAGACGGTGGCCGTTGTTTTCTTCCAGCGACCACTGACTGAATCTGAATCGCTGCTGGTCTGCTGCGTCTTGGCTGAAGCGGTAGTGGTTGCTTTTTGACCAGTCACGCGACTCTTTAGCTGCTGAAAGTTGGTCTGCGCGACATAGGCGATTCGATTTACTGCAGCCCGTGCATTGTCGTTATTATGATAGACCCAGCTAAAGCCAATCAGGATAACGGCATAAAGCATGATGGTGCTAAAAAAGCGTCGCATGGCGATTCCCTCCTTTGCGGCAGTTGTAAGGTTATTTTACCTTTTTGCCTCAGTGACGTCTAATTTGAAGACAGCCTAACACGAAATTTAAGAGATCTTAAAACAGCGTGGTGCAGAAAAACTCTGCACCACGCTGTCTAATGACGATTAAAGATTAATATGGATATTGGTAGCCAAATTCGTAGACCATTTCTGGTTCCTTACTGATGCGGTGATTGGTGTTTAATCCGTCAATCTGCTGCATTTCGGCTGGTGATAGCTCAAAGTCAAAAATATCGGCATTGGCTTTAATGCGGTCTTGATGAACGGATTTTGGAATGATGGCAATGCCGTTTTGCAGATGCCAGCGCAGGATAATCTGAGCAGGCGTTTTGCCGTGTGCCGCAGCTAATTTAAGCAGCACTGGATCATCCAGACGCTTGCCACGGCCAAGTGGACTCCAGGCCTGCGTAATGATGTTGTGTTCGGCATTGAACTTAAGCATTGGTTTTTCCGTCAGCCAGGGATGAACCTCCAATTGATCCAAAACCGGCATTTCGCGCGCTTTGGTTGCCAGATATTCCAAATGCACCATGCCGTAGTTGGAAACGCCAATCGAACGTACCAATCCTTCTGCCTTCAAGTCTTCAAAGGCTCGCCAGGTTTCAAAGAAGTGTTGGTGAACTGGCCAGTGGATCAAAAGCAGGTCAACGTAATCTAGGCCAAGCTTTTTTAATGAGCTGACAACTGACTGTTTGGTTTGGTCGTAGCCTTGGTTGGCTTCTGAAACCTTGGTCGTAACAAAATAGCTTTCACGTGGTGCGGACAGCTGCCGCAGACCCTCACCGACGAATTCTTCATTTTCATACATCTGCGCCGTATCAAATAAACGGTAACCGGTTTCGTATGCCCACTTAATGGCGTTGACGGCTTCCTTTTCATCCGTGATTTTGTATAATCCAAAACCTTCTTGCGGCATTCGGTTACCATCTGCCAGGGTTAAAAATTGATTGCTGATTTGAGTGGCCATTTTTAAAATCCTTTCTTTGCTGTAAAAAATAAGCTAACTAAATTATACGCTAAGTTGTCAGGTAATTTATGAGTAAATCCAATCTCGAATGTCTAAATTATCATCTGAATTAAAATACGAATGATATTAGATTGAATGTTGAAAAATAAAGCCTTAAGTCGTACAATATCAAGCGTTGGGGTAGGAAAATATGAGTTATTGTCCGGTGGAGCGGAATGTGGAAACCGGAAGGAAGCTGCGGCTGCTTGTATTTTCCGCATTCACCACCGGAGACCATGGTCAATGTTGATCCCTAACAAAAAATTTAGGGAGATGTTGATTATGAAAATATTGTCACTGCACGGTCCCAAGTTTGATACTAAGAGAATGGCGCTGGCAGCAATGCTGATTGCGCTGCAGATTATTTTGGAGAAGCTGTCGATTGGTGATCCGGCAGTCTTAAAGATTGGTTTAGGCTTTATTGCCACGGCACTGATTGGCTTTTTACTGGGACCATGGATCGGCGCATTATCGATGATTATCAATGATTTAATCAGTAATACATTACTGAGCTCAGGGACAATGTTTTTCCCAGGCTTTACACTGTCGGCGGCAATTTCAGGTGTGATTGCCGGGATGTTTTTATATCGGCAGACCATCAGCTGGCAGCGCATCTTGATTTATGAATTTTGCCAGATTCTAATTACCAACGTTTTCTTTACAACGCTATGGCTGTATATGATGGGAATGGGGCAAGGCAGTAGTGCAACGACTTTTATGGCGCTATTGATGGTACGGCTGCCAAAAGAGATTATTTCTTGGCCAATCGAGACATTGATCGTTTTAACGCTTTTAAAGGCAGTTGAACGGGCTGGTCTCAAGACGACTTTTGATTAAAATGACAGTAGGAGCATGATTTTGATGATGGTCAGAATCATGCTTTTTGATTGCCTTTGATTATATTGGGAAATTTGGTTATGAAGAAAATTAAAATCAGTGAAACGGCTGTCTTTATCTGGTGGTTAATTGGCTGATTCGACATTTCGTTAAATAATCATGAAAGACGATTGGAGGAATGACTTAACTTTTTTAAGCCCTTTCTGCTAAAATGAAATGCAGTGGTGAAATTAAGAGAAGAGAGAATAAGGAAGCGATAAGATGGCCAGTAATTCTGATACTTTGTACTACGTTTTGTCCAAGATCAATCATCATCCCGAGTTGATCAAAACGCGGATGCCACTCTATTCAAATGCGATTTCGATTACGATTCCTGATAATTTGAAGATCGCTGATTCTGATTTTTATTTTCCAGACAGTAAATTAATGGTTAATCGGTTGGCGCCGGAATTCGTTGCCAAAAATGGCGAGCTGTTAGATTATTTTTACCAGCAGACGCGTGGTGATATTCCGGGATATCATGATGTCTGGGTTACGACGTCGCATATTCCACGCGAATCGGTATATTTAATTGAACTTTCTTATGAATAATTCAAAATATTGATTGACAAAATCCATCATAGTAACGTAAACTAGTACATGTACGTTACTATTGCCCACTGGTCAAATTGGTTAAGACGTCGCCCTCTCAAGGCGGAGTTACGGGTTCGATCCCCGTGTGGGTGATTTTTTATGCTTTCATTTAATTTCATCTAGTTGTAAATGCTTGATATAACGGCGTTTTCCCAAGATGTTAATCTTGAATGTAAGTCTTTCTAAATAAGTTTTGAGTCAAATTTGAGTCAAGTTTGACCGGCACGCTGACCATCACAGTTTCTGTGGTGGTTTTTTATTTGGTAGATTGTAAAATTTAAGTTGAACATATTAGTGGACAGAAAAACCCATAAAGGTCTTTAATGGTGTCACCACAACATTCCATTAGAAAGAAGGACCTTTATGGGCACCACTATTTTATCATTTGAAGGCCGCGTTGTCATCGAAACACTTCATCATGAAGAACACTCACTTCAATATATTGCCGATTATTTAGGCTTTAGTAAAACCACTATCTTTAATGAGGTTCATCGCTTAGCTGGTGAGTATCACGCAGTTAAGGCTCAAACTGACCATGAAGTTAAACTTAGTCATCGTGGTCGTAAAACCATCTTAACGACTAACCTAAAGCGATTGATTGAAGAAAAAATCAAGATCCAAAAATGGTCAATTGAACAAGTGGCTCATGTAGTTAGAATTGCCTACAAAACCATCTATAACTGGATTGATCAGGGACTACTGGATATTAATGTGACTGATTTACCTGACCATGGTATTCGTCGCAAACGATCTAAAGAAACCCGTGGTAGTTTTAGTCATGGACGTTCCATCGAAGATCGTCCAGCTGAAATTTCTGATCGTAATACTTCAGGTCACTTCGAAGCTGATACAGTTTTATCTGGAAAACGTAAAGGTCAAGCAGTAGCTACGTTTGTCGAGCGTAAGAGTCGGCTTACCATCGTTAAACGGCTTAATGGACGAGATAGTACTTCAATGACCAAGGCTATTTTAGAATTGGCTAACCAGTTAGGAGATAATCTCAAGACCCTTACTGTTGACCATGGGAAAGAATTCGCCAACTACAATTTGATTGAAGAACAGACCGGTGTTCCGCTGTACTTTGCGCACGCTTATTCGCCACATGAACGAGGCAGTAATGAAAATCGCAACCGAGTACTACGCCGCTTCATTCCCAAAGGTCAACCGATTGATGAGATTACCGATGATGAATTGATTCAAATTAACTGGTATTTGAATTCCCGACCACTCAAATGTTTAAATTGGCGAACACCGATTGAGATCTTTTTGCGTAATCTGCGTTACTAAATTTGTTCAAGTTATTTGGTTTACATATTTGCAATTTAAAATAGCCACTTACTCATGATAATCATAAAGATTAAGAGGCAGACGGAACTGATGATCGCTGCGCCAAAGACCGCACCGCCGCGTTTAAAGATTACCTTGAAGTTTACTGATAATCCCAGTGCAGCCATTGCCATCCCTAAGAAAATATATGCGGCTTGGACAAGGACGTCCAGCGCACCCTTTGAAAATGGCAAGAAAGTACCAAGAATACTGGTTAAAATGAAACCACCTAAGAACCAAGGAATTGGCAGCTTCTTAGGCGTAGGAATTTCGCCTTCTTCACTTTCCTTGACTAGCCGGTGTTGGTACCAGTAACCAACAATTAAGGCAACTGGTGCTAACAAGAGTACCCGGGAAAGCTTCATAATTAAGGCATTGTCTAGACTGGCTTCACCAAAGGCACCACCGGCAGCAACCGCGTGGGCAATTTCATGAAGTGAACCACCAGCAACGATCCCAAACTGCGGATCGGTGAGGTGCAGAATAGGTTTTAACCCAATTTCCAATAGGGTAAAGACAGTCCCCATCACGCAGACAACTGCTACGGCCAGAACTTCATTTTCCCGTTTCCGTTCTTCATTGTCCGTTTCAATCTGTGGTGAAACACCCATTACGGCAGCGGCACCACAAATACCACAACCGCAGGCAGTAAGAATCGCCAATTCGTCCTCGGCACCAAACTTCCGACTTAACCAGTAAGTTAAGAAGATGGTTAAGGTAACTGCACAGGCAGCTACAAGGATGGTTTTAACGCCGGCAGCAGCAAGCTTAGCAAGGTCAAGCCGGAAACCAAGTAAGATGATCCCTAACCGTAAAAATTTGTTGGAGATAAAACCGATCCCAGTGCTAGCTTCATTCCGTAGCCCCGCGGGGGTTAACTGCATTGCAATCCCTAATAAGAGGGCGATAACTAATGCACCAATTAAGTTAACATAGGGGAGCTTGGCAAGCAGTACCCCGGCGACAGAACAAATTAAAGTCATAATGGTCGCCAACCAGAATGACTTTTTAGCAAAGATTTGCATTCTAAAATGAGTCCTCCCAATTTTTTCTCTTGTTCCACTTTACCAAACTGAGGGTGATAAACAAGAGGCAAATAGCATGGCAGCGCTTTATCATTCGTTTGTTTTGTCAGCAATAGTTTAAAAGAGTAGAATAACTTTAGCTTATGAAAAGGAAGTGTAAATTTTATGAGTGAACAAGGTAACCACGTACGACGGTTACTCAAAACGCGGCACTTGGAGATGATTGCCCTTGGTGGTTCAATTGGGACAGGGTTATTCATTGCCAGTGGTTCTGCTATTCACACCGCCGGGCCTGGTGGTGCGATTGTCGGTTACACGATTATGGGAATTATGGTTTACTTCCTCATGACCAGCCTTGGTGAGATGGCAACCTTCCTACCAGTAAGTGGATCATTTGCCACTTACTGTACCCGTTTTGTTGATCCTGCCCTTGGTTTTTCAATGGGATGGATCTACTGGTTTAACTGGGCATTAACCGTGGCGGTTGACAGTACGACGGCAGGAATTGTGATGAATTTCTGGTTCCCGCACGTACCGAGCTGGATCTTTAGTTTAGTCGTTTTGATTTATATTATTACGGTGAACGCTCTGGCCGTTAGTGCCTTTGGTGAAGCCGAATACTGGCTAGCAATTATTAAAGTTTTGACCGTGGTCCTATTCTTGATTGTCGGTCTGTTCGTGATTGTTGGGATTATGGGTGGTCAAGCAGTTGGCTTCCATAACTTAACGTATAAGGAAGCACCATTTGTTGGTGGCGCACCAACTATTTTGAGCGTCTTCCTAGTTGCTGGTTTCTCTTTCCAGGGAACTGAACTGGTGGGAATCACTGCCGGTGAATCGGCAACTCCATCGAAGAGTATTCCCAAGGCCATTCACTCGACCTTCTGGCGGATCCTGCTCTTCTACATTTTAGCGATCTTTGTTATTGCATGTATCCTGCCATATACTAGTAAAAACTTATTGGGCTCATCAGTTAAGGATATTACCATTAGTCCATTTACCTTGGTCTTCCGGCGTGCCGGACTAGCTTTTGCGGCTAGTGCGATGAATGCAGTTATCCTGACAGCCGTTATTTCTGCGGCTAATTCAGGAATGTATGCTTCAACCCGGATGATTTATTCAATGGCTCATGAAGGACAAGCCTGGAAAATCTTTGGGGTTACTGATAAGCGCGGAATCCCGATTTATGGTCTGATGGCTTCAACACTGGTGGCATCCCTGACCTTTTTGACCGGGATCTTTGGCCCAAGTATTTATGAGTTCCTGATTGACTCTAGCGGGTTAGCTGGTTTCCTAACCTGGATGGGGATGGCCGTTGCGCACCTCCGTTTCCGGCGAGCATACAAGGCACAGGGGTACGATGTCCAAGATTTACGTTACCGGGCATCCTTCTTCCCGTTTGGCCCGCTCCTGGCCGTCGTCCTATGTGCGGTTGTTGTTATTGGTCAAAACCCAACAGCACTGCTACATGGTCAATGGCAGCAAATTATTTTGACCTACCTTAGTGTGCCACTGCTGTTAGTTCTGTGGCTCTACTATCGCTTGCGTTACCACACCCATTTGATTCCACTAAAGAAGGTTAACTTGCATGGTGGAAAACTGAAGGGTGACAAGGAGATCTAATGGAAATTAAAAATGTTCCCTTGGTGGAACCATATTCATCAGTTGATATTTATCATAGTAATTCGGATGTCCCGCTGCCAGGGGTAGTAATTGTCCCGGGTGGTAGCTATAACCGGATTATGGAGCGTGATTCTGAACGGGTGGCAATAACAATGGCAACACACGCCTTCCAAGCTTTCGTTGTTCGTTATCCGGTAGTTGAGCATAAAGATTACCAGGCGGCTAAACGGGCAATGTCCCAGGCATTTGACTACTTGCTTGCGCACGCTAAGGAACTAGACCTTGACCCAACACGGTTAGGGGTACTTGGCTTTTCAGCTGGTGGCCAGTTGGCGGCAGCATACAGTAACCAGGCGGAAACTAAGGCAAAGTTTGTGGGCCTCGGTTACCCGGTTATCCAGCCGACGATTGATCAGCGGATGGGGGTAACAACGGAAAACGTTTCCCAGTTGGTAACGCCACAAACACCACCGACCTTTATTTGGGGCTCAATTAAGGATGAACTAACTCCTTATTTAGAACATGTTGCAGTTTATGCACAAGCATTAGCTGAAAATGGTGTTCCGTTTGAACTCCACGAATTTAGTACCGGTGGTCACGGAATTGCCTTAGCAAACAAGTATACGGGAATTGTAAACCGTGACCGGGTTGATGCCCACATGGCAAAATGGTTTCCACTATTTTTAGATTGGTTTAAGCAATTGTAATTAAAAGGAAACGAGACAGAAGTCGGCTTGATTTCTGTCTCGTCCCCTTTTTAAATAAACAAGGCCTTGGAAGAGATTTTCCAGCCTATTATTTCCTGGGAAATATTTTAACTTGAACCTGCTGTTGGGCAACGGTATCAATGAAGTGCTTATCATGCTCAACAAACAGTAAGGGCGGTTGGTAGTCCTTAATTAGCTGGATCAATTGTTGCTGGTTATAGGTATCAAGATAATTCAATGGTTCATCCCAGATATAGAGCTGCGCAGGGGTAGCTAGTGACCGGGCAAGCTCAACTTTCTTTTGCTGACCCATGCTCATTTTCTCAATTGGGACATTAAACGTTGACCGTTCCATTCCTAATTTCCGCAAAATGTTGAGAAGAAGGTCGTAAGCAATGTGCTGTTCCCTGGCAAATTCCCTTAATAAGCCATGATTAGTAGTGTAATTCTGGCGAACATAGCTAACTTTAATTCCATTTGCTAAGGTGATTTTTCCAGAATATTCGCCGGCAAAGTTATTCTGAATTGCATGAATGAGACTTGATTTGCCAGCACCATTTGGACCAACTAGTGCTAATTGGTCATGGGCGGTGACTTTGAAGCTAAGGGGTGCAAAAAGCTGCTCGCCGTTAATCGTCAGTGTAACCTGGTCAATAGTTAATAATGTTTGATGGTGGCTAGTTACCAAGTTAAGTGGTAAACGATCCACCTCTTCTACTTCTTTTAATAGTCCCTCACGGCTTGTGATTGCTTGACTCAGCCGATTAGTAGTAGAAACTGTCTTCTTCATCATTTTAGCGGCTTTAGCGCCGATAAAACCTTTGTCAGCGTGAGAATTATTTTTCTTTTCTCCCTCAGCACGCTGGGCCCACTGTTGGCGCTGTTGACGAGTCTTCTTCAATGCTTTGATTTCCGACTTAAGCTGCTGGTTAGTGGCTAGAGCCTCCTTATCCCGCCGCCGCTTTTGCTGGAAGTAGGTTGAATAGTTGCCATGACTGAGGACTAGCTGGTGGCGTTCGATTACAAGAGTGTGGTCAATTACCCGGTCAAGGAAGTCCTGGTCGTGGCTGGTAATAATAAAACCGCGCTGCTTGCTAGAAAGGTAGTCCGCAACTTGCTGCCGGCCCAGCTGGTCGAGGTGGTTAGTTGGCTCATCGAGTAGTAAGAAAAGACTGTCCTGGGCAAAGAGGGTGGCTAGTTGGACCTTTGTTTGTTCACCGCCACTCAGTGTTTCGTACGGTTGCCACATTAACGCTGGGTCAACTCCCATTAAGTTTAGTTCCCGTTCAATCTGCCACTGTTCCAGTGCTGGATCATTAGCAGCCGCTAATAGGACTTCGCCAGCGAAGGCAGTTGGTTCACTAATGGTTAAGGGAAAGTAGCCAAAATTTAGTTTGCTGGTGACGGTACCGGTATATTTAACCTTTCCACGGAGGATCTTCATCAGGGTAGTTTTACCCCGCCCGTTTCTTCCGAGTAGGCCTAGTTTCCAGTCGCTATTTAAATCCAGGTTACAGTCGGTGAATAATTGTTCTTGGCCGGGATATGCAAAGTTAAGGTTACGAATCGTAATTGGTTCCATTTAATAATCACGTTCCTTTCAAAGAGGCACGCAAAAAGGCCCGCCCCGAGTAGGACAGACCCTTAAAAGAGCGGCACTAAGCCACTAATTAATGGTACCAATAATTGAAATAATACTCGGGGAGCCAATTCGCGCATGGTGCCGAATTAGCTGCATAAACTTGTGTAGAATTAAAACTTCAATGGTTGATCCCTCCGCTTAATTGATATTGACAGCTTAACAGGCCGACAATTATTTGTCAATTACTTGTTAAGTTCACCATCGGCGATCTTATCTAATAATGGACGAGATGGGATGAAGAAGAGTTGGCCAGATAAAATGTCAGAGAAGGTAAGCAGGTAGTCACCATTCTTTAACATGTTTTCCAGCATCAACTTGGTTACTTTCCAATACCGGGAGTAGCCAATGAAGTAGGTCCCAGTAATGCTTCAGAGCTCGGTATTCATGTGTGTTGGGGCCATATGCTTTCATGACTTTGATCCGGGCACTTTGAAGTGCCCGGTAAGCTTGGGCAACGACGTGAAAATGATCAGCTACAATCATAGCCTGAGGGAATAAGTCATGGATTAAGTTGCGATAAGGTTCAAATAGATCGACAACGACAATCTTAACCGACCAGCGAGCCCTTTTAGAGTAGTGAGAAAGAAAGTAATCACGCATAAAGTGCGAATTACGGGACTGGATGATATCAATAGTGCGATGGTTTTGTGGATTCATTAAGATCATACTCATCTTACTTTGGGCGAACTTACCAGATTTAAAATCATCAAAAGCGATGGTTGCCGGTAACCAGTGAGGATTAGTCTTAAAGGTATCTTCGAGGCCCTCGAGCTGACGCTCAACGGTGTTAGTAGAAACATTGTGATGACTAGCAATGGTCCGCATTGATTCATTCTCACTGAATTCCTGTACAATATGGTATTTAACGACATTCGCAATTCGACAGGCAAAGTTAACTCCTTGGGCCTCGGCAACTTTGGTAACTCGCTTGGGGCATTGGGGTGATGGTGGACAGAAATACTGTTGCTTCTTGATTTTTAAGACAGCTGGTTTCCCGGCCAGTGAAAGGATTTTAATCGTTACGGGCCGCTTACGGAAACCGTTGCGCCGCATCAGCTAGCCGCAAAGCGGACAGTGCATGGGATAAGACTGAATTAAATGAATGACCTTTAGTTCTTTACTCTCAGTTAAAAACGGTTTGTCAGGTTTTAAGTAAGGGTCCTTGATTTCGGTCCAAAAGTTGATATCATTAGTCATGAGGAATATATCCTTTCTAAGACAACTGAGTGGTTATGGGGATAACTTAAGACAGTTGTCTTTTTTTATTTTTAAATCAATGGTACAGCAAGTAACAAAAAACGGTAAAGATAAGAAATTATCTTATACTTACCGAATATCATAGAACCTTTTATTGCTGCGGAAAAGTGCGGAAAAATCATCCCCGTTTTTGTTCCAGATAAGTAGGACTATCTTTTTATGCCCTGCCCAATGTGCCCTTTTAAAGGGTGCAAAATGTGAAATTACTTTGGATATATCATCTTCGCAAATTTAACGATCAACTATGCGGTAAAATGCTTTTCGTTTCGTCTGAATGGCAACAATACCCCACCCCCTTAGCTATTCAAAATTTCTCACTTGCCAAAATAATAGTTAAAGCAGGGTAGGGGATGCTTAACCCTCAAAAATTCAAAAACGGGCATTAATGCGGGCTATCATATAGCGTTAAAGCCTGTATTATCAATAATAAGCATTTAATAGCCCCCCTACCTAAAAGTTTTAAATTACCGCTTGCGTGTAAGATGATGGCAATGTGTGCGCTCTTTTTGTTTGAGCCATAGGGGGCGGGGGTCAAAATCATGACCGGGTCTTAATTAGGTTTTTAATTATATTAACATCATGTATCTCAATAGCTTTTGCATTAGGCACATCGCGCCGAACAGTTAAGCATTCGCATCATCTCCGTTCTTTATTAATAATCTGCCATTACAATCAATGTAGTTATTCTTGCGCAAGAAACGCCAAACATCAGTAAGATTATCTGCGCCAACTCTGTAATAAAGCGCAATCGTGTATCTCAAATCTATTATCTTATCTGTTTGCCATGTTGTCCTCCTAACTGTGACAGCTTTCATGTGTGTGTGGTGTTCTGTCTTTTTTCTGTCTATTTTGTCCAAAAAGACACTTAAAGGCACTTTTTTTGGAAGACTTTTTCTTACTCTCCCAAGGGCTTAACCCTCTAAAAAGACAAAAGGACATTTTATTCTCTACTACTTTTTTCAAAATAAAAACCTTCTTTTTCTTTTTTAATTTAACTTATATAGTGTAAAATGTCCTTTTGTCCATTTTGGCCGTTCAGCCTTGATATAACAGCTTTTACGACCTTATGAAAAACTGTCTTTTGCTGTCCATTTGGACATTTTAGCCCCAAAATGGACATTTTATTCGATACTATTATCTTCGGCGTACATCGCTAACAGCTTTATAAGCACTTCTTGATTGCGCCAGCTTGTATATTTAACTCCGTCATCTTTATCGGTATCTCTGTCTTTTTCAAAATCGAACTTAATTTTTAATTCTGAACTCCAGCTTTTTTTACTGTAAGCATTCAAATCATTATCGTTGCAATATTGCTTATAGTCATTCCACGCTTCTTTGTCTGCGAGAAAATAAATTTCGTTTTTAGTTCGTCTAATCAGATTAGGGTTATTATACGGAATAGAGTTAAGCCAACTACCTAAAACGTCATTAGCTTCTAGCCATTCATCTGTTGCACTTCTTATCTCTTTAGAGATTGTGAAGCCGTGCTTGAATGTATTTCGGAAAGCCTGAATACATTCATAGACAAACTGTGGTCGCTCTGCCTTGATAGTCTCAATGTTGTGTCGCTTCCAGAAAGCACGGTCAACATCACGGGTATCTTTATTAAAGAAGGGGAGTACGATTGCCCGGTCTTTTAATGCACCATCTACTTGTTTCCCACTAACCGGCGGCAAGTCATTAGCTGAAAATAGTAGTTTCGCATAAGCATTAAGCATGAATTGCTTACCGCCCTTGAATTCAGCCGGTAACCCATCACCACCGGTCAATTTTTTTATTCGGGCCATTGATTGAAGTAAGTCCGTTCCAATATCCGCATCATAAGCTAATTCCTTACTATATAAGGTAGATACGACAAACCTATTATTAGGGTCTGTCAGTTGTACTAGGTCAATTGGTGTGGTATTATCGTTGTTTTCCCCGTCTAAGTACCAGTTGCCAATCAAATTAATTAGAGTCGACTTACCATTACCTTTTTTGCCAGTAAATATCATGAAACGATTAGGAGCTTTTTTATAAGAGTTAAAGAACATATAACCTATATATTCTTTAAGACAAGTCACTGATTCATTATTTGCAGCCAACGTTGCTAGCTTATCGCTGCCGTACTCGCCAAGTTTTAGGCCATCGGTCAACATTTCTTCTAACATGGCATTAGTTTCAGTCGCTGGCTTGCTATTACTAGTGTCAAGGTCATAGCTGTGGTAATTAACCAGGTAATCACTTCTACAATGTCCCCTTAGAGCATTTTCTTTAAAGTCATATGTGCCATTCTTAAAAGCGACTAAACCAGTTGTCATTTTTTTATCCGGAGTTTTTACATCGTATTTATAGACAAAACGACTAGAATTGAAGATGTTCCAGCCTTTTGTAAAACCATCATTTAAAGCTCTAGTATCGGTTATCCCCCATTTTGCTAATTGTCCTTGTAATTGATAATTGAACCAATTTTTCATTTCTCTATGTTCAAATATTCGCCATGTACCCTTTTCCTCTTGATAAGTTTGGCCTTGTGATAGTTGTGGATAGACTTCTGTTGGTCTGTTGATTGCTAACTTAGTAGCAAAGGTGGACCACTCATAAACTAAATAAGGGCGACCGGTACGTTTAGCTAAAAGTAATTTTATCCAACAGGGGATAAATAATTCTATCATTTTTCGCCAATCATCACCCTCATCACTCCATGCAAAAAGAGGAGCACGACCGGAATTTTCATTCTCGTTATAAACATATTTTTCTTTATCAAAAGTACTTAGAAGGGCCGGTATAGATAATGGTTCAAGTTTGAGATTGCCGTTATATTGGGGGTCATGCCAAAGAGCGTCTGCTTCATCATATAAGCTTGACCACTCGCTTTCAGCAATACCATAGGCTTTACAGATTAATTTTTGGTCGTCGCTAAGTTTTACCTTGTTTTCTTCCATCTATAAATCACCTCTATCCAATCTCGCTTTTTAAGCCCTTAATGTTGAATTCAGCTTTGTATCTGTTGCGCTGTGCTGATTTATAATTAATAGCTCTTTGAATAGTTCGCTGGCCATAAGTCCCGGCACCGTCTTTAGAATCCCACTTAGGACGGTATAAGTGAGTTTGCTTAAATATTTCGTCAATAAGCTTGCTGTTATATTCGCCGGTCGTTCGCTTAACCCAATAAGCTAAGATATTGCAACAAGTTTGGTTCTGGCTTGAAGGGTCATAATCAATCATTATTCCGTTCCAGTTAGGAACCTGTTTGCCACTAACGTTAGTACTAACAGTAGGCAAGTCGGCATTGAGCCACCAACTGAATTTAGTAGCATCAGTACTTTTCATAATGTTGTCGATTACTGCTAACCCCTGTTCACTCAACACACCTTGTGAAAGCTCTGTACCGCTAAAGGCATCATTAGTTGAAATAGTAGGGGAGTAATCACCAAATGCTAATTTATGCAATTGTTCCCACTGTTGTTGGTTAATAGTGGTTATTTTTAACGGCCGGTCAATATCTAGGCGGTTACCGGTCAGTGCTGCCATTCTTCCTTTTACATATAATTCACAGCCATGTTTTTTTCGTGTAAATTGCTTTACAGAATTGTCTAGTTTGAAAATGAAGTGAAGCCCTTCTTGCGACTGGCTAACTTCACAATAGGTGTAGTCCAGTAGTTCCACAATATTGCTGATAATGTTGTGTTCACCTAAGCTATAGTTAGCTATCACAGTTGGTATGTGGTCTATGTCTAAGAAGGCCCAACCGTCACCAAACATGAATCCGGGACCGCCGTAATGCATTTCTTTTGTTCTTTGGGGGTTATTCTTAGCAAATACATAAGTGTTGTTTGCCTGCTGGTATGTCCCCCATGTGTTAGGGTTAGTAGATGAAGCCATACCTTTACACATAAAACTGTTAAGATTGTGTGGTATCTTTTTACGTTTGTGAATATTAGAAATGCTCATTTCTTCATAGAACCAAGCACACCAGCGCTTTTCTTTTTTCATCTCATCGGGGACAGTGAAGTCGTTAGTCATTAGCTTCACCTTCCAACCTGTATTGAGCTTCCAGGGCATCAAGTGCATTGCGTAATTCTTTGATGAATTGCACGTCATCAATGGCGCTTACTGATTTACCCGGCACTTTTGACAAGTCACCCTTGCTAATAATCAAGGCTGAATTTTCTTGATGGTCACTGGAATAAATAACCTTGTATGGCTTCTTGAGGTTCACCAGGGAAGTTTCTACATTTATCTTTTTTTCGTTCATGTCTTTTAAATCTCCTTCCATCGTGTTAAAATGAAAGGGTAAAGATATTTATGTTTCACGTCCTTAACGCCTGTCAGCACAAGGACTTTTTTTGTTTCACAAATATTCTTTACCCTTAATTATTACTAGTCGTTATCAGTGTCTTGGGTAGAATCTTGCACACTGTTAACGGCTTTTTTATTTTGGAATACTTTATCTTCTAACTTAGTTAAGGCTTGGTATTGGATAGCCATTTTCTTAATCTCACGGGCTGTATTGAGAATATCATCTGCTTTTTCTACCGGATCAGTAATAACTACACCATCATCGAAAGTGATAGTTCCTTCATCTGGAATACCTTCACAAGCAGCAGCTACATACTTGCCAGCGTTGATAATCTTATCTTGAACGGTGATAATTTCATCTTCTAATTGTTGTTCTGTTTTAGTCATCGTAAATCATCCTTTCTTATAAATAGTTTGTAATAGTTGCTATAACAGCAAGCAGCGGAATAAGTGTCATGGCATACGCCCAAACACGTTCATCTGGGGCTGTGTACCAGAAATTAAGAATACTCTGGTCAATCTTTGCTAACATTGAATCACCTCCCAACATATCCCCCGTGTTGGCGAGGCTATTCTGTTGCCATGAACTTGTCTAAATCATTGCGGTTGAAGCGGTATGAACCAGCGATGTGCTTATAAGGAACCTTTTCCTCATCCATCCAGGTGGATAGAGTGTTATAGGAAATTCCTAAGTATTTCGCAGCCGTGCCCTTGTTCATATACATAGGCCACTTGTTGTTTTTGCTTTTAGAATCATCTACGATCTTTTGAGCAGCGGTATTAATAGCCGCTTTCAAGGCGTCTTCCAATTCCGGGGAAAGCTTAATTTCTGCTTGCACGTTTTCACCTTCTTTGATTTTCTTTGAAAATGGTTCAAAAAAAATAAATCTTTGATTTTCTTTGAACACCATCATAATAATTCAATAAAAAATGAATGTCAATGATTTCCTTTGAAATTCGTTGAGAAGATGATAAACTCTTTATTGAAGAAGGTGGTCATGATTGATAAAAAAGCACTAGGCCAGCGTATAAAAGCTATAAGGCTAAGGCTGGGCCTAACTATGGAAGAATTTATAGAGCGCATAGATAATAAGCCCGGTCGTGGCAGAAGTGGAACTGTCAACAACTGGGAAACGGGCAAAAATGCCCCTAATAAGCAGCGCTTAAAAAAGATAGCTGAACTTGGTGGCGTTTCTGTTGAATACCTAATTAATGGTAGTCGATTGTCCGTTGCTAACATTAAAAAGTTAGCTAAAAAAATTGAAAGGGAAGATCAGTTAACAAATGAGGAAATAAGCCAAGTCAATGAGGCCTTATTGGATACAAAAATTTTTAGCAAGACATTATCTGACTCAACTAATCAAAAAGCAAAGACTAAGTTAAAAAAACAACAGCAAATTATTAATAAGTATCCGCTTAATCCGTTTGATCGTGACCTTTATGCTGACCTCGTAGCTCTATTTAATTTACTTAGATTAGAAGGATCTGAACGGCAATATGTAAGTTTTTCTACTTTAATTAATTTTATGTTCAGAATTGCTAATGGAACTATGAAATATGATAAAGATGATATCCTTCCTAACGTGGACAAATTGCTATCTAGTTTCCCTATTAAGGATAGTAATAAATCAAAGTAGCAGGGGTACCATTTTTACTTCAATTTGATTATGGTACCGCTAAGAGTATTATGGTACCGCCTCAGCCTTACGGCCCCAACGGTTTAGACTACTCGGTACCACGGTACCATGCAATTCAACTTACTCAGTTGGTTTTATGATAGGTGGGGCACCAATATTTTGCTGGGTCACCCTATGCCCCGTCCTGGAAACGCTGGTATAAAGGCGTTTGGGTCACTTGGGGCATCTGGGGCGTATATTTTTTAGATTTCAAAAATAGAAGCCATTTTATCACCTCTCAACATATCCCCCGTGTCGGTCAAACGATCGGAAAGGTGATAATAAAATGGCATATATTGGAACTACTGTGAAAAAGACAAAAAATGGCTACTATGGTTATGTAAATTATCGTGACTCTAACGGTAACCGTAGGCAAGGGGCATTTTAAGTTAAAGCGAGATGCCAAAGAAGCTGCCGAAAAGCTTAAATTAGAGCTTGAAGCATCAAATACTAGCTTGGCAGATATTTCTTTCGCTGATTATTATCGTCGGTGGGTTGAGTTATATAAGGAAAACAAAATCAAGAGCCATAGTGCAAAGTATCAATACAAACTCATTGGTAACTATGTTGAGGACTATTTTGAGCAGAAGAAGCTCAAAGATATACATAGAAGCGACTACCAAGCCTTCATTAATTGGTATGGTAAAGATCACTCCTATGAAAGTGTGAGGAAACTAAAAGGGGCTTGCCATACTTGTGTTAGCTATGCCGTTGATGATGATGTCGTGCGAAAGAACTTTACCGACAACGTTGAATTAGTTTATGACTCTGAACGGACTCGTAAAGTTCAGTATCTAAGTAATGATGAGCTTATTAAATTGAAAAAGCGGGTGGTTAGTCAGCTAGATCATAACTACACCAGTCGCTACATGATCCTCACGGCAATTTATACCGGAATGAGGAAAGCAGAAATTCAAGCGCTGACCTGGAACGACATTGACTTCTTGCACTCGACTATTTCTATAAATAAGTCGTGGGACGAAAAAGAAAAAACCTTCAAATCAACTAAGACAGAATCAAGCAACCGGGTAATCAAGGTTAACCGGGAACTACTTAAACGTTTAGAAGATTTAAAGGTTAATAGTTCTACCATGGTATTTAGAAATATGTTTGGGACAATTCCCACATCAAACGCATTGAATAAGTGCCTACATGAAATAATGAAGAACGCTAAGATCGATAAAGAAGGATTTCACTTCCATTCATTGCGTCACGTCCATGTAGCTTATTTGATTGGTCAGGGTGTCGATATATACGCAATCAGTAAGCGGTTAGGCCATGCTAACGTGAATATCACGTTAAAGGTGTATGCTTATCTGATTGATGAATACAAGGCAAAGAATGATAACTTAATAGTGGAAAAGCTTCAAAAAATATAAATCTGAGTCAAAATTGAGTCAAAACAAGCCGCAGCCCTTAGTAGGCAAGGCGTTGCAATCCCCGTGCGGGTGATACAAAGTTAAAACTTAATAATTTTAAAAGGTCAATGTGCGATTTTCGTACGTTGACCTTTTTTGCTTGCTAAACTAGGCATGATTGATGCAACTAAAGAACGACGGTAAATAAGTAGCCGATAGTCGTTCCTAAACATTCCAAGTTGATGGCGATTTCGATAAATACCCGCTATTACGCGATTGCTCTGTGCTGATCGACAAAATTGACAGCGGCGTGGATAAATGATGCCGTCATAAACTTTGAATGGTTTCAATGGGATGATAGATATCTTAAAGCAGCTGCGACAGCGAGAAGTAATGGTAATGACGAGCAGCGCGGTCTTTTATTCACAAAGTCGGCTATTTTCCTGTTGAAATGAAAAATATTAATCAAAGGTCCTTTTATAATTTTGAACTGGATCTTGTCTGCTTAGATTAGACCGGGTATTATGGTGAAGGTGACTGGTACTAGCAATTATATGATTTTGCGGATAGCAGCACTGATTTTAGCATTTTGCCGCTTGCGTGGATTGTCTGGAGGGATCATACATTCGAAACCTAATCTCAACCATAATTCGTGAGTCAAATTCAAGTAACAAACTGGACGATAAATAGTTTTAAAAATAATTTTGGAAAAAGTGTTGACTCAATATAGGTTATTATGTATACTAATAATCGTTGTTAAAAGCAATCAACTCAACTTATTGGGTATTAGCCAAATGGTAAGGCAGTGGACTCTGAATCCATAATTTACAGGTTCGATCCCTGTATACCCAATCCTAACAACATTGTGCATCTGTCAGCGTCCTTAATCGTTGATATGATGCACTTTTTTTTATTTTATTTCACAAGCAGATACTCTCAAAAACAAGGAAATTCTGGTAACATTTCTGGTAACGAAAAATTTCACAATAGGGCAGGTAATAGCGGATAAGTTGTTGATATAACGGCATTTTGGCAGTTCCATAATTGGGGCTGCCTTTATTAGTTTCTGATGATTTTCTGGTAACATTTCGCTTTTTAGCCATCGCCAACTGATCAGCAGTAGGCAAAACGATTTTTCGGTGGCGCTCAAACGCAAAATTTTTGGAATTTACCGTTTGAAAAGGTCGATGCGCGTTCAAGAACATAAAAAATCTAACCCCCGTCAAAATAAGGCGGGGGCTTTTTGGGGATGATGCAGGGCGTGGAAAACTCTGCAAAAGATTTAATTGAAAATGATATTATAGCGACTCGGATTGCAGATCGCGATCATTGTCATTGTTGACCAGCAACTCGCCATGGCAAATTAATTTTAATGGCAAGGCCAATTGGTGCTGATGCGCTGGCTTGATAAAAGCGGTCTGCTCGGTGGTGCCTAAAATCATGCCGCTGATGCCATGGCAGCGGCCGCCAAACTGCAGCTGCAGATGTACTGGCTGGTCTTGATCGATGCTGAGTTTCAATAATGATCGAATCGCAAATTGGCTCTGATGATTTTGGGGAACTTCAATTGGCAGGGTGGCAAATTCGTTTTCAACCTCATTAAGCTCAGCAATCCGAAAGCCATGCCACTTACCCATGCCGTAGTCAATGTATTCATTTTTAAAAAAGGCACTGGCAATCTTGACCGCTTCTTCGTCATGATACTTAGGCAGGCGAACCGGGGCTGACATGGTGGGCGAAACTGCTGAATTCTTGATAATCGGCTCCTGTTTAAATGTCGGTGCTTGATAAGGGTGGGAGACAATGCGGCGCTGACTTTCTGGCCAGCGTTGATTACCAAAACCACGAAAATCAATGTTGATCTGCAGACCCTCTTGTTCGCGCAGCAGACGCAGCAGTGTTTCTAACTGATCCAGCTGCTGGTTGGACATTGAATAAAGAGGATAGGAATGCGTTCTAAAATGTGGCCGGTAGATCTCAAAAAAGAAGTTAAACTGATCGTCATAATGATCATTGACTACCAGAATATGATAGATGGTTTTAGGTAGTCTTTTAAATAATGGCCAGACCTGTTCAGCAATTTGATGAGCAGCGCTGGCAAGTGAATCATCCATGGTTTACCTCATTAAATTTTTAATCGCCCCGCAGTTGGCAGCGAGGTCATGCTGAATATCAACAATCAGAACAGCGAGATCTGCTGTGTATTGGCATCGCTGAGCCGGCTCAATGCAACGGAAATATTGCGAACGGCAGCCCCCGACCAAGCCTGATGAAAAATGCCAAGCAGATGATCGATCAACAGTTTTCGTTCAGCAGTTGGCTCAATGGTAATCTCATGACTATAGCTGGTGCGGCCATTCTTATCGGTAACGCCATTGGCATAGCCAAGTCCCAGACGAATGCGACCGGCTTTTTGATGATGCCTGCTGAGTCGATCGATTACGTCGTTGGCAACCTTGATGATGCCTTGCTCAATGTCTTTTTGACGGCTGAGATCTTTAGGCATGACTTGTGAACTGCTCCAGCTGGGATTTTTAGGGGTCAGCCGTACGGAAAGATCAGTGCGGTCAATACCCCAAGCCAACGCGTAAAGATGAGTACCGGCAATGCCAAATTCATGCTTGAGCCAATGAGGATCGGTATGAGCTAGATCGCCAACGGAATTAATGCCTAAAAGATTTAGTTTCGCAGCTGTTTTTTTACCAATGCTCCAAATATTGGTCAAATCATGTCGTGGCCAGATACGAGCGGCAAAATCATGATATGAAAGCCGTCCCTGAAAATTAGGCGCGTGCTTGGCGAACAGATCTAAGGCCAGTTTTGCCTGCAATGGATTTTCACCAATCCCAACCGTAGTCCGTAAGCCGAGTTCTTCAAAAACAGCCCGCTGAATTACCGCCGCTGCTTTTTCAGGAGTTGCGCCAAAAAATGGCCAGGTGTCGCTTAAATCAAGGATGCTTTCATCGATTGAGTATGGCCACCAGTGATCAGCATCAGCATAGCGACGGAAAATCTGATTGATCTGCCGGTTTTTTTGCCGATAAAGCGCTAGTCGTGGCGGAACGGTTAAAAGTCTGGCATCACTAGGAACCTTGTAGCCGCGGTCAACGTTGCGAATGCCAAAGTGCTTTTTAGCCAGTGGCGAGGTGGCGACGACCAGACCGCTGCCATTATTTTCATGTTCAGCCATGACCAGCAGAACGGAATCCAATGGGTCAATTCCGCGCTGAACGCTTTCAATGCTGGCGAAAAAAGACTTATTGTCAATCATCAAATAAACGCCATGTGGTTCATTATGGTAGTCAAGCATCTCAAAATGGCATCCTTTCAGGTAACTTTTAATCAATTATACGAACGTGTGTTTCAAAATGCAAATTAAACCATTAAGCAGCTGGTCTGATCCGAAACACGAAAGCAGCAGGTTGGCTGATGGTTTGCCAAATCAGCAGCGGATATCATAAATACCGGTTCGAAAAAATGTTACATTATTGTTGCAAATGAGTTACAATGGTAATGAAAAATTGAATCTGGAAAGGGGCGGTTGACATGATTAAGCAGTCGAAACATTGGCTAACGGGATTGTTGATGGCAGCAATGGTGCTGAGCTTAACTGGCTGTGCATCAGTCAGCGCTCCAATCGGCAACAATCAGTCAGCCGATTCCAGCAGCTCAGCGACAGCAGTTTCGCATCAGCGGGCCCCAAAGAAGCACGCGGCTGCCAAAACCAGTAAGGCCAGCCAATCCAGCAGCCAAACGTCGCAAAGTATCAGTTCATCAGCTGCAGCCGCAACCTCCAGCAGTCTTGATGGTGAGACTGTTCAATCATCAGACGCAGCGGTTCAGAAAGCCGAGCCAGCGACATCAGCAGCTCAAACGGCAGTCAGTCAGGCAGCTGCTTCAAATGAGTCAGCGCAGGCGGCTGCAACGGTTAACGATCAGGTGGTTGATGGACTTAACCAAGCCGCTGGTCTGCAGCCGGAAAATGGCGACCAATACGTGACCTCACCAACCAGTGATGGCAGCTGGCAGGTTGACGTACGGACCAGCAACGGTGCAGGGCAGGATCCGAATGTCTCGCATTTAAAAGGAATCTACAAATACAATCCAGCAACCGGTCAATACCAACAGATGGATCCAATGACTGGTGAGTTCAACTAAATATCAACATTGCCAATGGTCATGAACGCTGGACGGTTGGCAATGGTTTTTTGCTCAGTGAAAGCATCCGTTAAAACGGGTGCTTTTTCTATTCTCAAAAAAAGCTTGACGATTATGGGAAAGAGAGTAAACTAAAAAATCGTTAGGTACATAACTGTTATGTACCTAACGATTTTAATTGGAGGAAATAAAATGTCGATTAGCGATGAAATGCTGTTTGGTCATCTGTTTTTGTTGGGCATGGACATTCGAATGGTATCCAAGCCTAAACAGCGTGGCTTTCATGGTCAGGGACGCGTCTTATTCCTATTGTCGAAACATGAGAATATCTCGCAGCGTGAATTGGCCAGTCTGGCACAGATCAAGCCGGGTTCAATGACCGAGATTCTGACCAGGATGGAAAGAGACGGTCTGATCACAAGGCAGCGCGATGTCAGCGACAAGCGCGTCATTCATGTGCGGCTGACCAAAGCGGGTACTGAACTGGCAAAAGAAAATCATCGGCGTCATCAATGGTTCTGCAAAACTCTATTCGGAACGCTGAGTGATGAGGAAAAAGCAGAACTTAATCGGTTGATTTTAAAAATTGATCAAAACATCAAAAATGAATGTTTAAAAAATAAAGAAGGTGAGAATAGTCATGCTTAAGATTGCCAAACGTAATCTGCAATGGTGGGCCGTTGTCTTGGCGGTTTTATTTATGGTTGGTCAGGTCATTTGTGACTTGACGATTCCAACGCTGACCTCGGAAATTATCAATCGTGGGGTAGTCAAGCAGGATCTGTCGTTTATTACTCATGAAGGATGGATCATGATGGGGGTCGCGCTGATTGGACTGTTAATGGCAATTGGCAATATTTATTTTGCAGCCACACAGGCGATGAAGGTCGGCAAAAATCTGCGGGCTCAGATCTATCAGCGTGTTTTTCGGTTTTCGGAACGCGAGATGTCAGAGTTGGGAACCTCATCTCTGATTACGCGCTCAACCAATGATGTGGTGCAGATTCAAAACGTGATCGTCCAGATGCTGCGAATGATGATTCAATCGCCAATCATGCTGGTAGCGGCCTGTTTTTTGGCTTATCGGAGCGAACCAAGACTGACCAAGATTTTTCTGATCAGTCTGCCGATCTTAGCAGTAGTCATTATTATCATCATGTCGATGGCCACGCCTTTGTTTAAGAGTATTCAGAAAAAGACCGACCGCATCAATCTGATTTTTAGAGAAGGCTTGACTGGCGTGCGGGTAATTCGGGCCTTTAATCAAGACGACTATGAGCAAGAACGCTTTAAAAAGGCCAATCGCGACTACACGGATACCGGAATCAAGGCCTTTACGCTGGTCTCGTTGATGTTTCCGGTAATGACCTTGATTTTGAGTCTAACCAACGTCAGCATCATCTGGATGGGCAGTCATCTGATTGCGAACATGACGATGGAAGTTGGTGATCTGATCGCGTTTTTAAGTTATGCCGTAATGATTTTGATCAGCTTCATGATGCTTTCAATGATCTTTGTCTTTGTTCCGCGGGCGCAGGCATCGGCAGTTCGAGTCAATGAGGTCTTGGAAAAGCCGATCAGCATTCACGATGTGCCAAAGGATCAGCAGCTAAAGCTCGATTTGAGCAAACCAGCCTCATTAAGCTTTGATCATGTCGATTTTCGCTATCATGGCGCTGAACGACTGGCGCTAGCCGATCTGAATTTTAAGGTTAAGGCTGGTCAGACGCTGGCAATCATTGGCGGAACGGGATCAGGCAAGTCAACTTTGGTGAATCTGATTCCACGGCTTTTAGAGATTGAAAAAGGCGAGATTCGAGTCAACGATCAGCCAATCAATCGCTTGAGCCAGCATGATCTGCACAGCTTGATCTCGATAACGCAGCAAAAAGCCGTGCTGTTTACGGGGACGGTTCGCAGCAATCTGCAGTTTGGCAATGATCAGGCTGATGATGAACAGATGTGGCATGCCTTAGAAGTAGCCCGGGCAGCTGATTTCGTCAAGGAAGCTGGTGGCCTGGATGCGGTCGTTGAGCAAAACGGGAGCAACTTCTCGGGTGGACAGCGGCAGCGGTTGGCAATTGCGCGGACGATCATTAAAAAAGCATCCGTTTATGTTTTTGACGATTCGTTTTCAGCGCTAGACTTTAAAACCGATGCCCAGCTGCGAATGGCCTTAAAAGCCGACCCGCAGATCAAGCAGGCCGTGACGGTGATCGTGGCGCAGCGGATCTCAACGGTTGCCGATGCCGATTTGATTTTGGTACTGGATGAAGGACGCGTGGTTGGACAAGGAACGCATGCTCAGTTGAAGGCTGACAATCCAACCTATCAGCAGATTCTGCATTCACAGATTCAGGAAGGAGATGAAGCACATGCGTAGAGGACCACATGGCGGACCACGCGGCAAGGGAGCCAAGGCACAGGATTTCTGGGGCACGACTGGTCGCTTGTTTTCCTATCTGCGGCCATGGGCTTGGGGAATGATTTTCTCGATCGTGCTGGCCATCATTTCCGTAATTCTATCGATCGTCTCGCCTAAGATCTTAGGACAGGCCACGACGACGATTTATCAAGGAATAATGAAGGGCTATGCTCAGATGAAGGCTGGGCAGCATCTGACCGCATTGCCGATTGATTTTGACAAGATCAAGCACATCGCCATCATCGTCGTTTTGCTTTATTTGTTCTCAGGCCTTTTCAGTCTGGCACAGCAGGTTATTATGACCAATATTTCGCAAAAGGTGGTCTATAACCTGCGACGTGACGTTAAAGCGAAGATGAAGGTCGTTCCGGTTAAGTTCTATGATACGCACAGCAACGGGGATCTGATGAGTCGAATGGTCAACGATATGGATAACATTGCCACCACGCTGCAGCAGAGCCTGATTCAAATGATTACCAGTGTGATTACGTTTGTCGGAGTGCTGGCGTTGATGCTGTCCATCAGCTGGAAACTGACGCTGGTTGCGCTGATCATCGTGCCTTTGAGTCTTGGTGTCGTTGGCATGATTGCTCCCCGCGCGCAGAAACTGTTCAGTACGCAGCAAGAGGAGCTCGGCAAGATCAACGCACAAGTCGAGGAAACCTTTGCTGGGCAGACAATCGTGCGGACGTTTAATCATGAAGAAGATGAAGAAGCCAAGTTCGCGCAGAAAAACGAGAAGTACTATCATTCTGCCTGGCTGGCGCAGTTCTTTTCGATTCTGATCTTCCCGTTTATGAACTGCATCAAAAACGTTGGCTATCTGCTGGTTGCCGTGATTGGGGCGGTGCAGATCATTCATGGTCAGATTACATTGGGGAACGTCCAGGCGTTCTTACAGTATACCAATCAATTCTCGCAGCCTTTGACTCAGGTTGCCAATCTGAGCAGTACGATTCAGCAGACGATTGCCTCAGCTGAGCGAATCTTTGAAGTGCTGGACGCGCCGGAAATGGATGAACGAATTTTAAAAGACCAGCCATTGCCCGGTCATGATCAGCCTAAGATTGAATTTAAAGACGTTCAGTTCAGCTATAATGACGAGCCGCTGATTCAAGACTTTAATCTCAAAGCGCCAACCAATCATATGGTCGCAATCGTTGGGCCGACTGGGGCCGGCAAGTCAACGATCATCAATCTTTTGGAGCGTTTCTACGACGTCAAGGGCGGTCATATCTATCTTGATGGGCACGATACGCGGACGATGACCCGCAGCCAATTAAGAACGCATATTGCAATGGTGCTGCAGGATACCTGGCTGTTTAAAGGCACGATCTTTGACAACATCAAGTATGGTCGTGAGGATGCAACTGAAGAAGAGGTCTATCAAGCAGCCAGATTAGCCTATGCCGACAGTTTTATTCGCGAGCTGCCAGCTGGCTATCAGACGGTGCTGGATGAATCCGCGTCCAATATTTCCCAGGGTCAGCGGCAGCTGCTGACGATTGCCCGGGCATTTTTGGCTAATCCAGAAATTCTGATTCTAGATGAGGCGACCAGCTCAGTCGATACCCGAACCGAGTCTTTGATTCAAAATGCCATGAACGATATTCAGCAGAATCGGACCAGTTTTGTCGTGGCCCATCGTTTGTCGACAATTCGCAACGCTGAGCAGATCATTGTCATGAATCATGGGCGCATTATTGAAACGGGCAATCACCAAACCTTGATGGCTAAGCAGGGCTTTTATGCTGATCTTTACAACAGTCAGTTCTTGGGTAATCAGATTTAGCTGATCATTCAGTGCTTGACATTTAAAAAAAAGATGTTAGATTAATAATCAATTAAAAATAAAGCATAAAAATGAGAACAGTGATGAGAAGAGTAGATCACAACGGGTCGTTAAAGAGAGTCCGATCAGGTGAAAGCGGACCGACCAATAATGATTGAAGATGAGCTCGGAGTTCGTTCAGGGGTCAATAGGCTACCTGAGCCGGCAAGCGACCGATATCTCGCCCAGTATGTCCGTACTGAATGAGGCTGTCATTGTGAGATGGCAGTGAAAATGGGTGGTACCACGAAACGCCTTCGTCCCATGATTTCCTAAACTGATCGGGAAATCAGGATGAAGACGTTTTTTGTTTTTATGGAGGAATCATCATGGCAGTCAATGCACGCAACGGTTTATTGAAGTTAACGTCACGCTGGAACAACGAGGCAGTTCTCAATCCAAAAGAGATTTTAATTTTAAATCTGATGCCAACCAAGGAAGCGACGGAATGGCAGTTTCTGCAGCGTCTGCACGAGACTGGCATCGACTGCACGGTGACGTTCCTGTATCCGGCTACCCATCGTTTTCGTCATTCCGGTGGTGAAAGAATCAAGCAGCACTATGTCTGTCTGGACCAGATTCGTCAGCGATGTTTTGACGGCTTGATCATTACGGGAGCGCCAGTCGAATGTCTGCCGTTTGAAGCCGTTGACTACTGGGATGAGTTTAAGCAGATCGTTGAATGGGCTCACGATCACGTTAAATCGATCATTTATGAATGCTGGGCAGCTCAAGCAGGACTTTGGAATGATTTCGGCTTGCCCAAGCAGAAAATGAGCCATAAGCTATTTGGCGTTTATCAAGGAACCGCAAGCTGTGATTCAGCGCTGTTAAAAGATCTCAATACGATCAAGATTCCGCAGTCTCGGCATACCAAAGTTAAGCTGTCCAAGCAATTGCCAGCAGGGCTAAAGATACTGGTCGCCAACCAGACGATTGATCCTTTAATCTATCAAGCTGATGAAGGGCATTCGATCTATATTACCGGACATCCTGAATACAGCGCCGATACGCTCGACAATGAATATCAGCGTGATCAGCAAAAGGGCCTGGCTATTCAGCCGCCGAAAAACTATTATGTTGATCAAAATCATCTGGATATCGACTATTCATGGCGGCAACCTGGAATTCAGCTTTATCGCAACTGGCTCAATAGCTTAGCTGGTTAGCGATCAGCCATCGATCTGACAGCGGATGTGTTAGAATAAAGACCGAGTCTAAATAAAGAGGTCAAAACATGCGCGAATATCAAAATACGATCCAATCCTTGAATGCCATGGTCGATGATGGCATCGTTCCTGGAATCAGCTGGGCAATCTTTGAAGGCAAGACAACCTTAAAAAACGTGGCCGGTCTGGCTCAGCTGCAGCCAAACAAAGAACCACTGATCGATGGCATGCTCTATGATGTGGCATCACTGACCAAAGTCGTGGGCACCATTCCCGTGATCATGCAGCTAAAGGATGCGGGACTTTTGGACTGGGATGATCCGGTCGTCAACTGGCTGCCAGAGCTGAATGATGATCGAGCTACGATTCGCAATCTGCTTACGCACACTTCCAGCATCGAAGGCTATATTCCGCATCGCGATGAGCTGCCGGCCGCTGAGCTGACTAAAGAAATGCTCAATACTCTGCGCGTTGGTCCTAATTTAAATAAGCAGATCCGCTATGCTGACGTTGGTCTGATCTATGTTGGCTGGATTGCTGAAAAAATCCTGGGTGAGCCGATTCAAAAAGCAATTACGGAACGGATCTTAAAACCGCTGCAGATGAATGATACGACGTTTTTCCCGAATCCAGCCAAGTGCGTGCCAACCGAGATTAAAAAAGAACGGGGATTGATTCGCGGTCAGACGCATGATCCCAAAGGCTATGTCTTAGGTGAGCACTGCGGCAGCGCGGGGATGTTTGCCACGCTGGATGATCTGTTAAAATTCAGTCATGCCTTGCTTGAAACGAATCTGGACGGACTGGTCGAACCGACAACGATCAATAGTCTGTTTTATGATCAGACGCCGATGAATGGTGAACATCTGCGCAGCTTTGGCTGGAAACTGTTCCATTCGCGCAGCTGTGATCATCATTTTGTTATTTCGCATACTGGCTATACGGGAACGTGGATGGTTTTGGACAAACAGACTGATCAAGGGATGATCGTCTTGTCCAATCGTGTTCATCCAAGTGCCGACAATCAAGCCTTCCTGGATGCCAGGGATCACTTGTTTGCGACGTATCTAAATGAAAAGGACCAGTAAAAAAAACGTCACGCAGCGCTGCGTGACGTTTTTATTATTGGTTTTGCATTGAGCTTTTAAGATTGTCCATTCGTTTGATGACCAGTGTTTCAAATAAAACCAGCAGGCAGCCAAAAGGCAGTACCCAGTTGTCGGGCGCGATCAGCAAGAGAATGATCAAAAGCCAAGAGCCCCAGTTCCATTTGCTTTCAACGCGCATGGTGCTAGCCAGCCGCTGCTTTAGCTGAGGGTCACGGGCCAGATCTTGGTTGCCGCGCAGCCAGGCATATAAGCGAAATTCCCAAAAGCTTTCAACAATAAAGATAATCGTGATCAAAGTAGCATAGAGATCAGTATTAATCATTCATTCACCATTCCTTTGACTAGAAGGTCGGCTTGATTTCCAGGGCCTCTGCCTGACTGAGATCGGCAGCGGGATATTTATGGTGCAAGGCAGCCAACAGGATCTTTTTGGCGATCTCACCGTTGCGCGTCAAAATTGGTCCGTGGAAGTAAGAACAGTAGACGTTTTTGTAGATTGCGCCTTCACTGCCATCCTCGCCATTATTGCCATGACCGGAAACGACCTTGCCCAATGGACGCTCACCCTTGCCTAGATAAGTCTTGCCATTGTGATTTTCAAAGCCATGGTATTCCTGCCCGGTTTCTTCATTTTTAATGGTAATGTCACCAATGAAGCGGTTATGGTCCTGACTCAGGGTGTAGTGATCCAAAACGCCCAGACCGGGAATTTTTTCACCGTTTGCACCAATATAGTAGTGCCCCAGGAGCTGGTAGCCGCCGCAGATCGCCAGCAGCGGCTTGCCATCATTGATAAATTTTTCGATCCCGGCTTTTTTGTTAGGCAGGTCTTTTGAGACAACCAGCTGCTCATAGTCCTGGCCACCGCCAAACAGTGCCATGTCAAACTCGTCAGGATTAAATTCCTCATCAATGCTGACAACCTTAACGGCAATGTCGGCATCCATCTGTTTGGCATAATAGCGCAAGGCGATGATGTTGCCAACGTCACTGTAGGTATTTAGCAGATCACCATAAAGATGGGCCAGATTCAGATGGTACTTGGTCATTAGTCCATCCCTCCTTTAATGTATCCTTTTTCGGCCAGCAGCTTGCGGAGCTGTAAAACGGCCGTATAGCTGGCTAAGACATAAACGTGATCAGTTGGCAGATCCTTGATTTTGGTCAGTACGCTGGCAAGTTCCGGTTCTTTTAAGATATTGTCGACTCCGGCCATCGTCAGTCGCGTGGTGATATCCTTGTAGCGCTCGCCGCCAGTCATATACTGCTTGATATCATGCTGAGTCAGCTTTTCAAAGTCGCCGTCCCAGATCCAGCTGGTGTCGATCCCATCGGCGTAGTTGGCGTTTAACAAAAAGACAAAGCTGAATGGTTCGGGATCAGTCTCGATCATATCAAGAACCTGATTGAGGCCAACTGGGTTCTTGACTAAAATCAGCGTCGTTTTTTTACCATCGATATTGATCTCTTCTTGGCGCCCAAAGACTCGTTCGTCGGATTCAAAGGCATGCTTGATCTGCGATTGACTGACGCCTAGGAAGCGACCCAGCGCATAGGCCGCCAGCGCATTGTAGATGTTGTAGAGACCACCGATTTCAATCCGATATTCCTGGCCGTCAAGTTCAAACGCTGAGCTGGTTGGCGTCAGTTTTCCCAGTTTGGTAACGGCGTAGTCAAGCTTAGGACGCTTAAAGCCGCAATGAGGGCAGAAGTAGTCGCCTAAGCCGGCATAGGTGATCAGATGGTAGTGCAGAATGTGCTGACACTTAGGACAAAGCAGACCGTCAGTATTGGCTGGAGCTCTCAAGTCATCGTGATGCTCGTGGTTAAAGCCGTAATAGATAACGGGGTTTGGCAGGTTCTGCGTGTTGAAGAGCTGCTCGTCACCGTTGGCAATGATCGTGGCTTTTGGTGCCATCCGCACGCCTTTGAGAATCTTTTCATAGGTTGTGTAGATTTCGCCATAGCGGTCCATTTGATCACGGAAAATGTTGGTAAAGACAAAGGCAACTGGCGTGATATAGGAGGTGACGATGGCTACGTTGGCCTCGTCAACTTCCAAGACGGCCAGCCCTTTTTGCTTTGGCTTGGGTGCGGTGATAAACGTCGTAACGATTCCCTGCTTCATGTTTGAGCCGGTGGGATTGGTCAAGACATCGCTGTATTTTTCGCGCAGGACGCGGACGCTTAGCGCAGTCGTCAAGGTCTTGCCATTGGTTCCAGTGACAATAACCAGGTCATATTTTTTAGCAAACGACTGGAGAATGTCGGGATCCAGCTTTAAAGTGATCTTGCCTGGCAATGAGCTGCCGCCGTGCATGAAGGTATGCAAAAACCAATAGCTGGAGCGGCCAGCAAATTCGGCAAATGAGCTTTTCAGTGACATAAAAAAATCCTTCCGCAAAATAATTTTTAACTTATTATAGTACCGATCAATTTTAAACTTTGCATCCAAAAAAAGAAAGTCATCACGCTCAAATCATCTAAAAGGTCCACAGCAACGATAATTTGTGATAAAATTTTATACTTGTGTCGACTGAATTGCAGCCTTGGGTCAGACGGTTTAAAATAGGTCTGATTTTCGGTATAATTTAGTTACTATTGCAAAGAAAAGGTGAAAGAGCGTGGCACAGTTATTCTTCAAGTATGGCGCGATGAATTCCGGCAAGTCGATCGATGTCTTAAAAGTAGCTCATAACTACGAAGAACAAGGTAAACCGGTTGTTTTACTGACCAGTGGCGTGGATACGCGGTCAGGGCGGGGGACGATTGCCAGTCGAATTGGTCTGGAAAGAAAAGTTCATCCAATCATGAAAGACACTAATGTCTATGAATACGTCAAAAACATTGACCAGCGCATCTACTGCGTCTTGATCGATGAGGCTCAGTTTCTGTCCAAAGAGCATGTCTTACAGCTGACGCAGATCGTTGATGAATTAAACATTCCCGTCATGACGTTTGGCTTGAAGAATGACTTTCGCAATGAGCTGTTTGAGGGCTCCAAATATCTTTTGATCTATGCGGACAAGATCGAAGAAATGAAGACTATCTGCTGGTTCTGCCCACATAAGGCAACCATGAATCTGCGCATGCTTGACGGTCATCCCGTTTATGAAGGCAAGCAGGTTCAAATTGGCGGCAACGAGTCGTACTACCCGGTTTGCCGCAAGCACTACTTTCACCCGCTGCTGAATAAGAAACAGGAGAAATAATCATGGAAATGGAAGAAATCTTTGACAAGCTTCAAGCGGTTGCCGATCGCTATGATGAGCTCAATGAATTGATCAGTGATCCAGAAGTAATTGCTGATACTGCTCGGTTTATGAAATTGTCCAAGGAAGAAGGAAGCCTGCGCGAAACCGTTGAAAAGTACAACGAATATAAACAGGTAATGCAAACCATTAAAGATGACGAAGAAATGCTTCGCGAAATTGATGATCCTGATCTAACGGCAATGACCAAAGATGAGATTGCCTCGTCTAAGGAACGGCAGGCCACGCTGGAAAAGGAATTGGAAGTACTTTTGATTCCCAAAGACCCGAATGATGATAAAAACATCATCATGGAGATTCGTGGGGCCGCTGGCGGGGATGAAGCCAGTCTGTTCGCGGCTGATCTATACGACATGTATCTGCGCTATGCTGAAAAGCAGGGCTGGAAAGTTGAAGTCGTTGACAAAAATGAAACTGAAGTCGGCGGCTTTAAGGAAATCTCTTTGCTGATCACTGGCGACAAGGTCTACTCCAAGCTGAAGTTTGAAAACGGCGCGCACCGAGTTCAGCGGGTACCGGTAACGGAATCGGCTGGTCGTGTGCACACGTCAACGGCGACGGTCGGTGTAATGCCTGAAGCTGAGGACGTGGAAATTGATATCGATCCTAAAGACATTCGTACTGATGTTTATCGTTCATCTGGTGCCGGTGGTCAGCACATCAACAAGACTTCCTCTGCCGTTCGGATGACGCACCTGCCAACTGGTATCGTAGTGGCGATGCAAGACGAGCGTTCCCAGCAGCAGAACCGGGCTAAAGCCATGCGGATCTTAAAAGCGCGAGTTTACGACTATTACCAGCAAAAAGAACAAAATGCCTATGATCAAAAGCGTAAGGATGCGATTGGGACTGGGGATCGTTCTGAACGAATCCGGACCTACAACTATCCGCAAAACCGGGTTACCGACCATCGTATCGGCTTGACGCTTAACAAGCTGGATAAGATCATGGCTGGCGATCTGGACGAGATTATCGAGGCCTTGATCATTGCCGATCAAACCAAGAAACTGGAGCAGCTGCGCAATGAATAAGCCAACCGGTGAGTCTTGGAACTATTTTCAAGCTCAGCGCTGGGCAGCCGAATATTTGAAAGAACGCGGATTGGATCCGCAGACGCCTGAGTTTATTTTGAAAATGATTCATGACTGGAACACGACAACGCTTTTAATGCATAATCGCGATCGCATGCCATCCGAAGAAGCAGTGCGGTTTCGGCGGGCAATCGAGCGGGTGGCCGATCATGAACCGCCGCAGTATGTCGTTGGCAAAGCGCCGTTTTACGGGCGGATGTTTATCGTCAGTCGCGATGTCTTGATCCCAGAAAGCGAGACTGAGGAACTGGTCGAGTGGGTGCTGGACACGATGCCGAAAGATAAGCCGCTGCGTGTGCTGGATTTGGGAACTGGCAGTGGCGTGATTGGGATTACGCTAAAGCTTGAAAGACCGCTTTGGCAGGTGACGCTTAGTGATATCTCAGCTGGCGCCTTGCGGGTAGCGACTGCCAATCAGCGTCTGCATGGAACCAATCTGCCAGAAATCGAAAGCGATATGTTTGCCAGACTGGCGGATCAAAAGTTTGATTTGATCGTTACTAATCCGCCATATATTGCAACGTCAGAAATCTCTTTAATGGATAAGGCCGTTTTAGACTATGAGCCGCCGGTTGCTCTGTTTGCCGATGAGCATGGTCTTGGCTTTTATCATCGGCTGTTTGAAAGCATTGGCGATCATTTAACGACGCATGGTCAGCTGTTTGGGGAAACCGGATTTGACCAGGAGCAAAGCATTCAAGACCTTTGTCATCAAGTCGCGCCATATGCTCAGATCGAAACTCGTCATGATATGGCCGATCGCATGCGGATGATTCATGCATGGAACTTTTAAGTTTGGGAAGGAAGCACGATTTTGGAAACAAGAATTTTTAAGCTGAATGAAATTGATCAAGCAGCTCAAGCCATTAAAGATGGACAGTTAGTGGCTTTCCCAACTGAGACGGTCTACGGTTTGGGTGCCGATGCCACTAATGAAGCCGCGGTCAAAAACGTCTATCTTGCCAAAGGACGGCCCAGCGACAACCCTTTGATCGTCCATGTCGCATCGATTGAAATGGTTGAACGGTACGCGGCTGAGATTCCGAACAGCGCGCGTCAGCTGATGAAGGCGTTTTGGCCCGGCTCATTGACGATTATTTTAAAGATCAAGCCAGGCTCGCTTTCAAAAACGGTTACGGGGGGACTTGAAACGGTTGCCTTTCGCTACCCTGATTGTCAGCCGACGCTGGACCTGATCTTAAAAGCCGGCGTTCCAATCGTTGGCCCGTCTGCCAATACGTCAGGAAAGCCTAGTCCGACAACGGCTCAGCACGTCTTTCATGATTTGAATGGCAAGATTTTCGGGATTCTTGATAATGGTCCGACCCGGGTAGGAGTTGAGTCAACGGTACTGGATCTGTCGACGCCGCAGCCGGCAATTCTGCGTCCAGGTGCCGTTACCAAAGCTCAGATTGAATCTGTGATCGGTTCAATCGACTTGGATCAGCACCATGTTGGGACCAATGAAACGCCTAAAGCTCCAGGGATGAAGTATCGCCATTATGCACCGGGCGTTCCAGTAGCCATCGTTGATCCGCAGACGAATTGGCAAAGCGTTAACGCCTGGATTGAAGAGCAGCCGTCTAAGGTTGGGGTAATGGCTGAAAAACAGATCCTGGATGCATTCAGCTGGCCGGATAATGCTGTCATCTACTCGCTTGGCGAAGACGTCAGCGATGCCAGCTCACATTTGTTTGCCGGCCTGCGATTCTTTGACGATCAAAAAGACGTTGCCTCCATTCTGGTACAGGGGTTGGATGCAACCGGTCTGGGCGCAGCCTACATGAACCGTCTGAATAAATCGGCTGGCGGCAAGCATTTTGAGGTACCGGTCAAATAATTGATAAAATTTGCTTTTTGCCTAAGCAACCAGGTCCGTTTTTGGTACAATAGTTGAGAAACATTTAAGGAGAGTTATATATTCATGGGCAAGTTTGAAGTTATTGAACATCCACTGGTTCAACACAAATTAACGATGATTCGCGACAAAAACGTTGGGACTAAGTTTTTCCGCGAAACGGTCAAGGAAATTTCAACGCTGATTGCTTACGAGGTTTCCAAGAACATGCCGCTCAAAGAAGTTGAAATCGAAACGCCAATCTGCAAGACGACTCAAAAGGAACTGGCCGGCAAGAAAGTTGCCATTGTGCCAATCTTGCGGGCTGGTCTGGGAATGGTTGAAGGATTCACCGATTTGATTCCGGCAGCCAAGATCGGTTTTATTGGCATGTACCGTGATGAAGAAACGCTTAAGCCACATGAATATTTCGTCAAGCTGCCAAGCGATGTTTCGGAACGTCAATTATTCGTTGTCGACCCAATGCTGGCAACGGGTGGTTCGGCAGTTGATGCAATTGGCGCCTTAAAGAAGCGGGGCTGTGAAGAAAAGAACATCAAGTTTGCCTGCCTGGTTGCTGCTCCAGAAGGCGTTAAGGCAATCCAAGCCGCTTATCCGGATGTTGACATCTACACGGCAGCCTTGGATGAACGCTTAAACGAACAAGGCTACATCGTCCCAGGACTAGGCGATGCCGGCGATCGTCTTTTTGGCACCAAGTAGTCTGATCTAACATTAAAGGTTCAGTCTGTGACCTGCTCACGAGCTGGGCTTTTTTATTTTGCCAGATAAAAGTCTTAACATTTTTTAACAACTGTCGGTAAACGAAGCCAAACTTGCCAAAAATAGTAAAATGGTAGCTGATTGTTAAAATTAAATCCAATAAAGGATCTGAGAAAATGCAGAAATTAAAAGGTTCGGCCGGTTTTGCAAGGCAGTTTTTGATCTTGCTGGTTATTGGGCTGGGTGCGCTGCTGTTTACCTTTCATAATGAGGCTTTTTATCAGCGACCATTGGCAAAAGTTGAACAGGTACATAACGAAAAAGCCGTTAAGCAGACTGATGAGTTTAAAAACGTTGATTGGCAGACTAAGCAGCACCTTAGAATTAAAATGCTGAATGGCAAATATCGCGGTCAAGTGCTTACGGTTACCAATACCTATTCTTATTCCGGGGCAATGGATCAGAGGTATCGAGTCGGCAACGAGATTTTTTTGACGCGCGTTCATGAAAAAAATGGCGAGCTGCATGCTGCCATTGCCGGCTATAAGCGTGATACCGTCATTGTCTTTTTAGTCTGGTTGGTAATTTTGCTGCTGCTGTTGATGATGAGAAGACAAGGCAGCTTAGCTCTGCTTAGTGTGATCGTCAATACGATTCTGTTTATGCTGGCTATTGAGCTGGATCTGAAAATGCAGGCCGCGCACGTGCTGCTGATTTTTGGCGTGCTGGCATTGATTTTTACGGTCATCAGTCTGGTCATGATTCTAGGTTTTACCAGGCGAATGCTGGCTACCTTGGGGGCAACAGTTTTTGGCACGATTGCCGCAATGCTGATCAGTCTGCTGGTTTTTAATCTGACACAGGAACGCGGAATTTATTATGAATCGATGCAGTATGTCACTCAGGTTCCGCGACCGCTCTTTTTGGCCGAGACGCTGCTGGGGTCGCTGGGTGCCGTAATGGATGAGTCAAGTGACATCGTGGCGACGATCTTTGAGCTCAAACAGCTTGATCCAGCTGCAACCAAGCGTCAGCTGTTCTTAGCCGGACGCAGCGTCGGTCAATCCATTATGGGGCCGTTGGTTAACGTCTTGTTTCTGATTTTTATGGCCGATACCTTTACCTCATCTTTGCTGTATTTGAAAAATGGCAATTCCTGGGGCTACACGTTTTCAATGAATATGTGTCTGGGCACCGTTCAAAGCTTGATCAGCGGAATCGGCATCGTTTTGGCGATTCCGATTGCCAGTGCATTAGCAGCACTTTTATTAGGAAAGAAGGCAAAAGCATGAGTACGATTACGGCATTGGGACTGGTCTTGATGATTTTGATGATTTTAGTTGGCGGTAAGCAGGGATGGACATCATTTTTAAGCCTGCTGCTAAACTTTGGCTTTTTATATTTTGCGATCGTACTGATTGCCTTCCACGTTCCGCCGTTGTTTGTAACGCTGACGACTGGAACTATTATTTTGGCAGTAACGATTTTTATGGGTGAGGATGATCTAAAAACGACCGTGACGGCTTTTTACGCATCGCTGATCGTAATGGGAATTCTCCTGCTGCTGATTATTGGCGTTGAGCACTGGGCAATGGTACAGGGCTTTGGTCCCGAAGACAGTGAGGATCTGGAGGGCATGTCGATTTTAATTGGTATCAGCTATCTGAAAGTGGCTGTTACAACGACGATTCTAAGTACGCTGGGGGCGATTGCTGAAGCAGCGATGGCGGTAGCTGCGGGACTGACTGAGGTTTTAAATGCGCATCCTGATATCTCGACTGCTCAGATTATGAAAAGCGGCATGGCAATTGGCGGACAGATTATTGGAACGACTTTTAATACGTTGTTCTTTGGCTTTTTTGGCGGTTTTTTAACGCTTTTTATCTGGTTTGCTGGATTACATTACTCATTTGGAACGATTATGAATAATAAGATTTTTGTTGCCGAGATGATAATGGTATTGACTTCTTTTATTGGAGTTCTGTTAACGGTTCCGATTACGGCTTGGATAATGGGGCTGCGTAAAAAGACGATAGTTGACAGTTTTTCTGAAAACAAGTAAGCTATAGTCTAGTAACTTGAATATCGGTCCTTTAATGAAATCCAGAGAGGTTTCCAAGGACGCGTTAAAATAATCATCCATCTTGCGGGTTGTTTTAAGGTAGTCTTTGGGCCGGAGCTCGAGGGCTATTATTTTTATCTGCATAGGGGTGTTTTTGAATGGCACATCGTGATGGCGTCGTTTTAGACGTTGATGAAAGGCCAGAGTTTGGTCAGTGGGTTGGATTGTCATTGCAGCATATGTTCTCAATGTTTGGTTCAACCGTGCTGGTGCCGATTCTGGTTGGATTGAATCCAGGAATCGCTTTGTTCAGTTCAGGGGTTGGAACCTTGATGTATCTGCTGATCACGCGTCACAAGATTCCGGCTTATATGGGTTCGAGCTTTAGTTTTATCGTCCCAATGATGGCATTGATGAAATCAACGGGCTACCCAGGGATTGCTCAAGGTACGATCGCGGTTGGCTGTGTGTACTTATTGGTATCGCTGATCGTTACGATGATTGGCTCGGACTGGATTGATCACGTGCTGCCGCCAATCGTGGTCGGCCCAATCGTGATGGTGATCGGACTTTCTTTGGCCAGCACGGCGGCTAAAGATGCTACGATGAACGGTACGCATTATGACCTGCGCTATTTTGCCGTTGCCATGCTGACATTGTTGGTTACGATTGCTTTTAACATGTTTTGCAAAGGCTTTTTGGGTTTGATTCCGATTCTGCTGGGGATCGTTTGCGGCTATGTGATTGCTTGCCTGTTTGGTATTGTTGACCTGGCGCCAGTAGCTGCGGCACATTGGTTCAGTCTGCCCGATTTTCAGGTTCCGTTCGTGAACTATCAGCCGCATTTTTATTGGGGCGCGATTTTAAGCATGGCACCGATTGCGTTTGTTACCATGACTGAGCACATGGGGCATATCATGGTTCTTAACGAGCTGACCGAACGCAACTACTTTAAGGATCCCGGGTTGAATCACACTTTGGCTGGGGATGGGACGGCTTCGATTATTGCCGGCTTCGTTGGTGGACCGCCAGTGACGTCTTATGGCGAAAACATTGGTGTCTTGGCAATTACCCGCGTTCATAGCGTCTACGTTCTGGCAGGGGCTGCCTTGTTTGCCGTCTTCTTCAGTTTTGTCGGCAAGCTGAGCGCATTGATTGAATCAATCCCAGGCCCCGTTATTGGTGGGATTTCCTTCCTATTATTTGGTGTGATTGCCTCTAGCGGTCTGCGGGTTATGATCGAAGACCAAATCGACTTTAACAAGAAGCGTAATTTGATGATCAGCTCGGTAATTCTGGTGATCGGGATCGGTAATGCCTACTTAAAGTTAGGCCAATATCAGTTTTCGGGATTGGCGGTAGCAGCGGTCTTGGGGATTGTTTTAAATCTGATCCTGCCTGATGAGGCTGCCAGCGAACGCCGGAAAAACAACTAGACCAATTAAAAAAGAAACAAATGATGACGTTTTATCTCAAATGTCATCATTTTTTTATTTATGTCAATGAATAGATATAAATTATAAACAATTTATTAGGTTGGTTTATATGTTATGTTAACTCGAAGTGCCTGCTGTGTAACGGATCGAGCTGATGTTGGCGCTTTCTTTGGCTCTGATATTTTTTTGAAATTTTAATGAAATAATGCTATATTAATGATCGTAACTTGGGACAGTTCGTGGTTGTTTCAACGAGATGGAATCCAATTTACAAACCAAATTATTGTTATAAAGAAAAGAGGTGGAATATAAATGGGCGGTGAAGCTTATACTTTTAAGCTATTCGGCCTTACGTTCAATGCGACTAACGTGATTTCAGGCACCATTATTTTTGTCTTGGTCTTCTTTGTTTTATTTGGTCTTTCACGGCATTTGCAAATGAAGCCTAAAGGCGGTCAAAACGTAATTGAGTGGTTGATTGAATTTACAAACGGTATCGTGCGGGAACAAATGCCTGCATCAGAAGTTGGCAACTACAGCTTCTTGGCCTTCGTACTGTTTGCCTTTATCTTCTTCTCAAACCAGCTGGGTCTGATTTTCCAAATCGGATGGAACGGAAACGAGATTGTGAGAAGTCCCACTGCCGATCCAGTCGTAACGCTGACTTTCTCGTTGAGCATGATCATGCTGGCACACTTTGCCGGGATCAGCAAAAACGGTTTGAAGCACTACTTTGGCTCTTACCTCAAGCCATATGCTGTTATGCTGCCAATTAACTTGGTTGAGGAATTTGCCAACTTCTTGACGCTTGGTCTGCGGCTCTTTGGTAACATTTTTGCCGGGGAACTGCTGCTGAAGTTGCTTGGACAGATGGCCTTTTCACACGGTGTTCCAACGATCCTGGTCAGTCTGCCACTTGAAATTGTTTGGCAAGGCTTCTCAGTCTTCATTGGGGCTATTCAGGCTTATGTCTTTGTAACATTAACTACGGTTTATATTTCTCAGAAGGTTTCTGCTGAGGAATAAGTATATCTTAAGGAGGATATAAAAATGGGTGCAATTGCTGCAGGTATCGCTGCTTTTGGTGCGGCACTGGGTGCCGGTATTGGTAACGGTTTTGTTATTAGCCACACGATCGATGGGATGGCTCGTCAACCAGAAATGTCTGGTGCACTGCGTGGTACGATGTTCATTGGTGTTGGTTTGATCGAAGCCATGCCTATCCTGGCCATCGTTATTGGCTTCCTTGTAATGAACAAGTAGTTCAAAATAACTAAAGCTATCAATTTACAAGGAGGTGTCAATAGATGTTGCAAGGTGTTCTGGCTCAATCCAATAGCTTATACGTCGGAGACATGCTGTTTTACATTGTTTCATTTATTATCCTGATGCTGTTGGTTAAGCATTATGCTTGGAAACCAGTTACGGATATGATGAACAAGCGGGCAACCAAGATTTCCGATGACATCGACAATGCAGAAAAGTCGCGTGCCGAAGCAGAAAAGCTGGCTGCACAGCGTCAAACTGAATTGCAGAACTCTCACCAAGAAGCCGCCAAGATTATCAGCACGGCCAAAAAGACTGGTGAAGCTCAACGGGACCAGATCGTTACGGATGCGCAAAAAGATGCACAGGTCGTAAAAGAGCAAGCCCAAAAGGATGCTGAGCAGGCACGTCGTGATGCTCTGAAAGGGGCGCAAAACGATGTTGCCAACTTATCTATTGAGATTGCTTCCAAGCTCATCCACAAGGAATTAAACGCGGACGATCAAAAAGCACTGATCGATTCGTACATCGAAGGGTTGGTAAAACATGAGTCTTGATAAGAAGACGGTTGCTAACCGCTATGCGAAAGCAATTTTTGAGCTGGCTGAAGAAAACGGTCAACTCGATCAGACTTATCAAGAATTATCTGCTTTGCGTCAAGTCTTCGAAGAAAATGACAGTTTGGCAGCGCTGTTGAGCGGTGTCGATCTGTCACTCGCTGAGAAAAAATCTTTGATTGATGCATTGAAAAAGGATGCTTCGCCATTCGTTTCCAATCTGATTCAAATGGTTTTTGATTACGGCCGCATGGATGATTTGGTCGCAATTATTGATGAGTTTGAACGGCGTTACGATGCATTTAACAAACGCATCCACGCCGAAGTAATCACAGCGGTGCAACTCGATACGAAGCAACGCGATCAACTGAAGGCTGGTCTGGCTAAGCGTCTGTCAGCCAACGAAATCGTATTGCACGAAACGGTTGATCCGTCAATTTTAGGCGGAGTCATCATCCGAGCAAACAATGAAACTCTGGATGGTAGTCTCAGTTCAAAGATTGAACAAATTCGTCGTTTACTTGTTAAATAATCAATTGTCAAAGAGGTGAGACCTTTATGAGCATTAAAACTGAGGAAATCAGTTCACTCATCAAGAAGCAGCTCGCCAACTATCAGGACCAAATTTCCGTTGAAGAAACTGGGACGGTTACCTATGTTGGTGACGGGGTTGCTCGTGCCGATGGCTTGGAAAATGCCATGGCTGGTGAGTTGCTCGAATTTAGCAACGGTGTCTACGGGATGGCCCAAAACCTCGAAAGTAACGATGTTGGTATCGTTATTTTAGGGGACTACACGGGAATCCGTGAAGGCGATACTGTTAAGCGGACGGGCCGGATTATGGAAGTTCCCGTCGGCAAAGAACTGTTAGGTCGGGTCGTTGACCCACTGGGACGGCCAATTGACGGTCTTGGCGAAATCAAGACCAACAAGACGCGTCCCGTGGAAAAGAAGGCCCCTGGCGTTATGCAGCGTAAGAGCGTTAGCGTGCCACTGCAGACTGGGATCAAGGTTATTGATGCCTTGGTACCAATTGGTCGTGGCCAACGTGAATTGATCATCGGTGACCGTAAGACTGGTAAGACTTCACTTGCCATTGACACGATCATCAACCAAAAAGACCAAGACATGATTTGTATCTATGTTGCAATTGGTCAAAAGGAATCAACGGTACGGGCTCAAGTTGAAACGCTGCGTCAATATGGCGCCTTGGACTACACGATCGTCGTTTCAGCCAGTGCCTCCAACCCTGCACCAATGCTTTACCTGGCACCATATGCCGGAGCTGCAATGGGTGAAGAGTTTATGTACAATGGCCAAGATGTCTTGATCGTTTACGATGACTTGACGAAACAAGCCGATGCCTACCGTGAACTGTCACTGATTCTGCGGCGGCCACCAGGTCGTGAAGCCTACCCAGGTGACATTTTCTACACGCACTCACGTCTGCTTGAACGTGCTGCACGGCTTTCAGACGACATGGGCGGCGGTTCAATGACTGCTCTGCCAGTTATTCAGACCCAAGCTGGTGACGTTTCAGCCTACATTCCAACCAACGTTATCTCCATTACTGACGGTCAGATCTTCTTGGATTCTGACTCCTTCTATGCTGGTCAACGTCCAGCCATCAACGCCGGGACTTCGGTTTCTCGTGTCGGTGGTGACGCTCAGATCAAAGCCATGAAGAAGGTTGCTGGTACGCTGCGTCTGGATATTTCTGCCTACAACGAACTGGCTGCCTTTGCGCAATTCGGTTCTGATCTGGATGAAAACACGCAGCGTCGTCTGGGCCGTGGTGAACGGACGATGGAAATCTTAAAGCAGGGCCTGCACGAGCCACAACCAGTCGCTCAACAGGTTGTAACGCTTTTTGCTCTGTCACATGGATATGTTGACAACATTCCTGTTCAAGACGTTCGTCGCTTTGAACAGGAACTGGCTGCCTACATGCGTGCAAACCATCAAGACGTTTATGACCAGATTGCAGAAACTGGCAAGCTGCCAGAAGGCGATGTTATCGACCAGGCAATCAAGGACTTTAAGGAAACGTCATTTCAAACCAGCGACAGCGACAAAGCTGCCAAAAACTAAGCATGACTAGTCGAAAGGACGGTGAGATTTAGTGCCAGCTTCACTTGCTACTGTTAAACGCAAGATTCAGTCAACCAAGAGCACGCGTCAGATTACCTCTGCCATGCAAATGGTTTCTACGGCTAAGCTTAACCAGATTCAGCACCATACTAAGGCTTATGAGGCCTATGCTGCTACGGTTCGTGAAGTCCTGTCCAGCATGGTCAAATCTCACAGTACGACGGATGCTGATAGTAAAGATCAGTTCACGTCGCTGTTTGACAAACGACCAGTACAGCAGACTGGCATCTTAGTTATCACATCTGACCGGGGATTGGTAGGAAGCTACAACAGCAACGTTATCAAAGAAACCCTGGAAACGATGAAAAAACACCATTTGAATAAAGACAACACGGTTTTCCTGACGATTGGACGAACCGGGACCGAGTTCTTTAAGAAACGCGGTATGAACGTTGTTTATGAGTACACTGGTGTTAGTGACGTGCCAACGTACAAAGAAGTCCGCGGGATCGTTAAGACCACGGTACAAATGTACAATGACGGAGTATTTGACGAACTTTTCCTGTCATATAATCACTACGTCAACCGGATTACGTCACATGTTCGGGTTCAAAAGATGATGCCAGTGTCAGAAGATTCAATGACCGACGATCAGCCGGCCGTAAGTGAGGAATCTGCTGACAAGACGCGGATTTCGCCTGAATTCGAATTCGAACCTTCCGCCAACGATATCGTTTCGGTAATCGTTTCGCAATACGCGGAAAGTTTGGTTTATGGAGCGATTTTGGATGCCAAGACGTCTGAACACTCCTCAAGTGCCAATGCAATGAGCTCTGCTTCCGACAATGCTGATGAGATCATTTCGGATTTGGAGCTTCAATACAACCGGGCACGGCAAGCTGCCATTACCACGGAAATTACTGAAATTACCGGTGGTATGACGGCCCAAGAATAATCATTCTAGTAAGTAGGAGGAAACAGCATGAGTGCTACTGGTAAAGTTGTACAGGTTATCGGTCCAGTTGTCGATGTTGAATTCCCCTTGGACGACAAGCTGCCAGAAATCAATGACGCGCTGAAGATCGATAAAGGCGATGGCACGACGCTGACTACTGAAGTTTCCCTTGAACTGGGTGACGGTGTGGTACGGACGGTTGCCATGGACGGTACCGATGGTCTGCAACGTGGCATGAAGGTCGAAAACACGGGCGCTTCAATCAGCGTTCCAGTTGGTGACGATACTCTGGGTCGAGTTTTCAATGTCCTTGGTGAACCAATCGACAATGGTCCAGAATTCGGCCCAGATGCCAAGCGGATGCCAATTCACCGTGAAGCACCTAAGTACGAAGATTTGAACAACACTACGGAAATTTTGGAAACGGGGATCAAGGTTATCGATCTGCTTGCTCCATACGTTCGTGGTGGTAAGATTGGTCTTTTCGGTGGTGCCGGTGTCGGCAAGACCGTCTTGATTCAAGAACTGATCCACAACATTGCTCAAGGCCACAATGGGATTTCCGTATTTACCGGTGTTGGTGAACGGACCCGTGAAGGTAATGACATGTACTTCGAAATGAAGGCTTCTGGGGTTCTGAGCAAGACGGCCATGGTCTATGGTCAAATGAACGAACCACCTGGTGCCCGGATGCGGGTTGCCTTGACTGGTTTGACGATCGCGGAATACTTCCGTGACGTAAAGGGCCAAGACGTGCTGCTGTTTATCGACAACATCTTCCGGTTTACTCAAGCCGGTTCAGAAGTTTCAGCCCTGCTGGGACGGATTCCATCTGCCGTTGGTTATCAGCCAACGCTGGCTACTGAAATGGGTCAGCTGCAGGAACGGATTACTTCGACTAAGAAGGGTTCCATTACGTCGATTCAAGCCGTTTATGTTCCTGCCGATGACTACACCGACCCTGCTCCAGCAACGACTTTTGCCCACTTGGATGCCACGACCAACCTGGAACGTCGGCTGACGCAAATGGGTATCTACCCAGCCGTTGATCCATTGGCTTCAACGTCAACCGCATTGACGCCTGAAGTCGTTGGTAAGGAACACTATGAAGTAGCTACGCGGGTACAGCATGTCCTGCAGCGTTACCGTGAATTACAAGACATCATCGCCATCTTGGGGATGGATGAACTTTCAGATGAAGAAAAGACGATTGTTGCTCGGGCACGGCGGATTCAATTCTTCCTGTCACAAAGCTTCAACGTTGCTTCACAATTTACGGGGATGCCAGGTCGTTATGTTCCATTGAAAGACACGATCAAAGGCTTCAAGGAAATCCTTGATGGTAAGTACGATGATCTGCCGGAAGATGCTTTCCGTCTGGTCGGTCCAATCGAGGATGTTGTTGAAAAAGCTAAGCAGATGAAAGCTGATGCCGAAAAAGCTGAAAACTAGGAGGGATGATCATGGCTGATAGTACTTTTAAGGTCACCATTATCACTCCTGATGGCACCGTCTATGAGAACAAAGACGCTACGATGCTGGTTATGGATACGCGTGGCGGTCAAATGGGGATCATGGCGAACCACGTGCCCCTGGTTGCAGCGCTGCAGATCAGTGCCTTGCGCGTCAAGCACAACTCCGCTAAAGACGATGTGATCGCCGTTAACGGTGGTTTCATGGAATTCAATGAAAATGCTGCGACAGTGGTTGCTGACAGTGCTGAACTGCCAACGACGATTGACGTAGCCCGGGCTGAAAAAGCCAAAGAACGCTCTGAAAAGTGGGTTGAAGAAGCTAAGCAAAAGCACAGCAAAAATGAGCTTGCGCGTGCTGAAGTTCACCTGCGCCGAGCAATCAACCGACTCAACGTTTCACAGATGCGTTGATTTGGTTGGCCAAAACGTCATGCCGATTACAGGCATGGCGTTTTTTAATTTCTTGTAAACATTGACCAGCAGTTAGAAGGCTTAGCATAGAATATGTTAATATGATTAATGATTGCTTATTGGGGGGATTTTAATGGAACTGACAGGTCTGCAGGCTTTGATTACGACCGTAATACAATTGGGCTTTATTTGGATTGCCTTTTATGCACTACAGGGACTGCATATGGAACGTTGGTTTCGGCGTCCGCCTAAAACGCTGCCATTGCTGACGGTGCTTTTGGCAACCGCGCTTGGCTACTTGAATGCCAGCTTTTTATTGACGGTTCTAAAAGCAATTCGTAATCTGATTTATTTGGCACAATAAATCAATGTTGGAGGAAAACCAAATGAAAAAAATCCTGATTCAAGGAGGGCAGCGTTTACGTGGGAGCGTTGCTGTTGCGGGGTCAACTGCCCTGGCACTGACGGCACAGATTGCGGCGCTTTTGGCATCAACTGGTGAGCTTAAGCTGGCTAACGTTGCTGATACGATGACTGTCGATACGATGAATGAACGCTTACGAAAGCTGGACTTGGCTGTCACTGTCAATAAGCCGACTCATCAGCTCATTATTCAATCTCAAGCAAAACTAACGGCTGACGACCTAACGGCAATTACTTCCGCAAAGGTTGCCTCATTAATGACTGGTCCGCTGCTGGCCCGCACTGGCAGTGTCAGATTAAACAAAGATCAGGTGCCAGATGAGATTATTGCCGATCTAAGATGCTTAGGAGCTGATGTCTCGTTAAATGATGAAGCTTTAGCGATCAAAGCAGGCCGCTTAAAGGGAAGTCATTTAAAGCTGGCGGATAGCAACTGCCTGAGTACACAGAGTCTGATCATGGCTGCGGTCCTTGCTGATGGGATTACGGTAATTGAAAATGCAGCCTGTGATTTTGAGGTCATTGCCCTGGCCAATCTTTTAAACAAGATGGGGGCGCGGGTGCATGGCGCAGGAACGAAAATAGTAAGGGTACAAGGCGTGACGTTTCTGCATGGCTGTGACTATGAGATTGCCGGCGACTATCTGGAAGCAACGGCACTGATGCTGGCTGCCGCAATAACTAATGGCGATGTGATCGTAGAAAACGTTCATCCGCAAAGCGTTCAAGGCGTGATTAATCAGCTTGAACGGATGGGATGTACCGTAGTCGTCCAGCAAAATGGCGTTCGCGTTTTAGGAACGGCAGTCTTGCTGCCAGCTGATCCACAAAGCCTTTTTCCCAGTACCATGTACCCTGAGCTCGCAATTCTACAGCTGTTGGCTAATGGTAAAAGCAGCAATGCAGTCATGGATCAAAGACTGCTCGATCAATTGCAGAAAATGCAGGCTGGTGTTCAAGAAACTGCCGGTGAATTGATTTTAAATGGTCCGGCCAAGCTTAGCGGCATCAAGGTTGGGGCTTTTGATGCCGGCAGTGCACTGACGCTGACCCTGGCGGGTTTGGCAGCTAGCGGACTAACGATCGTAGAAAACGGCGCTTATCTTGGTGATGAGTTTGAATCCTTGCCTGCCAAGCTGCAAAGCCTGGGGGCCAGTCTGCAGTTAAAGAGTTTTAAATCAGCTTAAAAACCATCAACAAAATTTAAGTAAGGCAGATTATTATCAATTCAGCGGTTGAAGACTGGTTGTGGTATAATATCGTTCGAATTGAGTAAAAATCGGAAGGAGAAAAACATGGCTAAGGATATCGGAATTGACCTTGGAACAGCCAATGTTCTGATTTACGTACAAGGAAAGGGTATCGTATTAAACGAACCATCCGTAGTGGCAATTGATACACGCACTAATAAGGTTCTGGCAGTCGGTTCGGAAGCCTATCGTATGGTGGGACGGACGCCAAGCAACATTCGCGCGATTCGTCCACTGAAAAACGGGGTAATTTCCGACTTTGATATGACCCAGGAAATGCTTTCTTACTTTATCAGCAAGCTTAGCGTCAAGGGCTTTATGTCAAAACCTGATATTATGATCTGTGCGCCAACCAATATTACGGAAATTGAGCGCAAGGCCATCATTCAAGCTGCTGAACAGTCGGGTGGCGGTAAGGTTTACTTGGAGTATGAGCCAAAGGTAGCTGCAATTGGTGCTGGACTTGATATCTTCAAGCCCCGTGGCAATATGGTAATCGATATGGGTGGCGGTACCAGTGATATTGCCGTGCTTTCTTTGGGTGATATCGTAGCCAGCGAGTCGGTTCGCTTGGCTGGTGACCAGTTAAACAGTGACATTGCTGAATACATCAAAGAGCATCATGGCTTAATTATTGGTGAGCATACTGCCGAACGCATCAAGATCGAACTGGGAACAGCACAAAAGGTCGACGATCCACAGACGATGGAAGTACGTGGTCGTGATGTTGCCAGCGGGATGCCAAAGCAGATTGAAACCAATGAAAATGAAATCGCGGATGCATTGCATGACACTTTAGAGCAGATCGTTCGAGCATCAGTTGCCGTACTTGAAACCGTACCACCAGAGCTTGCCAGCGATATTATCGATCGCGGCATCATGCTGACAGGTGGGACGGCAATGCTTCACGGTATCGATAAGCTGTTTAGTGATCGCTTAAAGGTGCCAGTAGTCGTTTCACAAGACCCACTGGACAACGTTGCCAAGGGTGCTGGTGAGCTGCTGGAACGCATGCAGTCTGATAGCGGTAAAAATCGTAAATAGATTAAGCAATGTTTAGGAAAATAGTGATCATGCTGATTAAAGGTTATCAGCGCGGCATTTCTTCACGTCGTCCCTATCGTGTGTGTCGCTATGAGCCAACCTGCTCGCAGTATATGCTGGAGGCTGTTCAGCGGTTTGGACTTAAAGGAGTTTTAATGGGTAGTGCCAGGATTTTACGCTGCCATCCTTGGGCCCACGGTGGTTTCGATCCAGTGCCGGATCACTTTACAATCCGACGAACACATCATAGACAAGGGTGAAAACGTGTCAAAAAAAGAAAAGACGGTTGCCGTTAGCGTCAAAGATATTGAACGCAATGGCCAGCCGGTAGAACAGATTTTTGTTGGAAAGCGACTGATCGGTGAGGTCGTGGCTGATAAGGAACGCTTCAAGGCAATTCTCCTCAAAGGCGAACAGGCATTTTACGTTCGCTCACAAGAAGAAGGGCTGGAAACGATTCTTCAGCAGTATCATCTTCACCAAGGTTGATTGGTGGATAAAAGGGGTTGGGGAAAAGCCCGAGCCCTTTTTAGTTTTAATAAGGAGAAATTTTAATGCAACGATCGCAAAATGATAATGAATCGCGGATTGACTGGGGCATTATCTTCTGTGTGCTTTTGCTGGCGCTGATTGGACTGGCTTCAATCTATGTTGCGGCCAGCAATGATAAGACCCCGACCAGCGTCACGCGTCAAGTAGTATCGCAATTGGTTTGGTATGTCATTGGGACGATCATGATTATCGTTATCATGCAGTTTGACGCTGAACAGCTCTGGAAAATCGCGCCAATCGTCTATTGGCTCGGAATCTTCTTGATGTTTGCCATCCTGGTCTTTTATAGTCGATCGTACTACGCCAGTACAGGTGCCAAGAGCTGGTTTGCCATTGGTCCGTTCACTTTTCAGCCTTCAGAAGTCATGAAACCGGCCTATATATTAATGATGGGCCGCGTGATCACGACTCATAACAGTCAATACAGTACCCATACCGTTGAATCGGATTGGCGCTTGATTGGCAAGATGCTGCTGTGGCTGATGCCGATTATGATCTCGCTGCACTTTCAAAACGACTTTGGGACTTCGCTGGTCTTCTTTGCTATTTTCTGTGGTATGGTCTTGGTAGGTGGCGTAACTTGGCGGATTATTGCCCCAGTTGCTACGGTTTTGATTGTTGTTGGCGGTTCAGCGCTGGCAATGGTTACCAGTACGACTGGTCGACGAATTTTAGAGCATATCGGCTTTCAGGCATACCAGTTTGAACGGGTTGATACCTGGCTGAATCCTCAAGCTGATACGACCAACCAAGGCTACCAGCTCTGGCAAAGCATTAAGGCGGTCGGCAGCGGTGGAATTACCGGGACGGGCTTTAATCACACGCATGTCTATGTCCCAGTGCGTGAATCTGATATGATTTTTTCGGTTATCGGTGAAAACTTTGGCTTTATTGGCGGCGTCTTGCTGATTTTACTTTATCTGCTGCTGATCTATCTGATGATTCGGGTAACGTTTGATACCAAAAATGAGTTCTATGCCTATATTTCAACCGGGGTTATTATGATGATCCTTTTCCACGTTTTTGAAAACATTGGAATGAATATCGGTCTTTTGCCATTGACTGGGATTCCTTTGCCATTTATCAGTGCTGGTGGCTCGTCTTTGATCGGAAATCTGATTGGGATTGGAATGGTCATGTCGATGAGGTATCATCATCATTCCTACATGTTCAGCAACAATCAAGAATTTCATTAGGGGTGATGTAAGATGGAACAGCCATGGTGGATTGATCATCAAGCCCGTGATCTGGTCGCAGTTGGCTTAAAAAAATCAGCACTGCAGGAATTAGGCCAACTGAATTTTATTGATGTAGCATTGGTGGGAACCCAGCTTAAAACCAATGACAGTCTGGCTACGATCGAAGGACAGAAAATGATCGTCGATTTAAAAAGTCCGCTTGACGGTGTGATTATCGCCGTTAATCCAGCGTTGGAAGGCTGGGTGGCTGCTGACAGTGACGATGGTCAGTGGCTGATTAAGGTTCAGCCATTTAGCTGAGTAAATTTCTCTGATTGCTGAGACCGGCATTGAAAGCCAGTCTCAGCTTTTTTTATGAATTTTATGAAAAAAGTGTTGACGTAAATTAAAATTGCATTATAATAACTACATAAACAATTAATCGAACGAACAAATTTAAACATATCGAAAAGCAGAGTAGATTGTAGCGCGTGCTCAGAGAGTTTCCGGTTGGTGCGAGGAAATTCGTTAAGCAGTCGAAGATGGGCTTGGAATGGTACTGGCGATATTTAGCCGGTAACGGGGTTGCAGCCGTTATCAATGCAAGGTGATTTTTTAAGTCACCTACTGAGGCTTAATTTGCGAGAATTAGGCAAAAAAAGGTGGTACCGCGAAACACTCGTCCTTTTTATAAGGATGAGTGTTTTTTTGTTTGTTTTGATTAATGATCAAACAATTGGCTGCCGGCAGGCTGTTGTTTTAAAAAGCTATTATTAAAAGGGATTATTTAATTGAGGATTGAGAGGAGACATCATTATGAACAAGCGTAAGAAAAAGACATTAATCTGGGTCGTTGTTGCATTGGTAGTCGTTATTGCTGGGATCTTCAGCTTTGGCAATTTTGGCAAGCAAAAGGAACAAACCGTAACGGTCGGGGTCGTTTCACCATCTAAGCAGGATGAGGCAGTTTGGAATCAGGTTAAAAAGACGGCCAAGAGCAAATACAATGTTGATATTAAGCTTAAGACGTTTACTGACTACAACCAGCCAAACAAGGCTCTGCAAAGCGGCAGCATCGATTTGAACGCTTTCCAGCACAAAGCTTTCCTGGATGCATGGAACAAGGCTAACAAAGGCTCCTTGGTTTCAATTGGTAAGACCTTCATCACGCCAATTCACCTTTACTCCAACAACTACAAGAGCGTTAAGAGTCTGCCAGACGGTGCTACGATTGCCGTTCCAAACGATGCATCAAATGAAAGCCGGGCACTGTACGTTTTGCAGAGTGCAGGACTGATTACTTTAAAGAAGAACACGAACTCTTTGGCAACGATCAATTCAATTGCCAAGAACCCAAAGAACCTGAAGATTAAAGAAGTTGCTGCCGACCAAGCAGCACGGACGCTGGACAGTGTCGATGCCGCAGTCGTTAACACCAACTACGCTGTGGCTGCTAAGCTTTCAACGAAGAAGTCCATCTTTACTGAACCAGTCAACAAAGATTCTGCACAATGGATCAATCTGATTGCTGCTCGTAAGAAGGACCGTAACAAGGAAGCCTACAAGGATGTTGTAAAGGCATACCAAACGGAAAAGGTTAAGAAGGTCATCAACGAACAATACAATGGTCTGGAAAAGCCAGCTTGGGACATTAAGCTGAAGTAATTTCCAACAGATAGAAGGAGAAGAGATATATGGGGACAAACATTATTGATTTGGAACACATCGACGTTACGTTCCAGACTGGCAAAAACGAAACTGTTCAAGCCGTTAAGGATGTCACCCTGCAAGTTGAAAAAGGCGACATCTATGGGGTAGTTGGCTACTCGGGTGCCGGCAAGTCAACGCTGGTTCGCACGATCAACCTGCTGCAAAAGCCAACTGCAGGCAAGATCACGGTTGAAGGCGAAGTGCTGTTTGCTGATCACAAGCAGCAGATCAGCAACGCAAAACTGCAGGAAAAGCGACGCAACATCGGAATGATCTTTCAGCATTTCAATCTGCTGAACGAAACGACGGTGCTCGACAATGTCATGTTTGCCCTCAAGCACAGCAAGCTCAGTGATGACGAGGTCGAACAAAAGTCATTGAAACTCTTGGATCTGGTCGGCTTAAAGGATAAGGCCGATGCCTATCCAGTTCAGCTTTCCGGTGGCGAGCAGCAGCGGGTTGCCATTGCCCGGGCATTGGCCAATGATCCAGAAATCTTGATTTCTGACGAGGCAACCTCGGCGCTGGACCCTCGCAATACCAACCAGATTTTAGACCTGCTCAAGGATCTAAATGAAAAGCTTGGTCTTACGATCATCTTGATTACTCACGAAATGGATGCCGTTAAGCGCGTTGCCAACAAGATTGCGGTAATGCAGCATGGGGTGATCATTGAAAAAGGCGAGCTGCGGCAAGTCTTCTTGCGGCCACAGCAGGAACTGACGCGTCAATTTGTCGGTGGTTCACTGGCGGCCATGGATACGCTGCGCTCAATGAATCTAGGGACGCTTAATGATGATGAGGAGTTATATCAGCTGGTCTACAGCGGCGATTCAGTTACTGAGCCACTGATTATCGGACTTTACCGGGCAACCGGCGTCGAAGCCAGCATGATCTATGGCAACGTTGAGGTATTAGGCAACGTACCGATCGGGATGCTGTTTGTGATCGTAAAGGGAACGCCTGATCAAAGAGAGGCAGCCGTAAAGTTCTTTAAGGATCAAGACGTTGAAGTAACCAAGATTGATGATCGGGGGATTTGGCATGACTGAGTTTTTTGCAAAATATTTTCCTAATGTTGTCCAACTCGGCTGGAGCGGCGATAGTGGCTGGGGTACCTCAATTGGTCAAACGCTGTATATGACGTTTTGGCCAGCTGTCTTTGGTGGAATCCTCGGTGTGTTGTTCGGCGTGATTCTGGTAGTTGCAAAACCCGGCGGCATTATGGAGAATAAGACGCTGTTTAGTATTTCTGACAAGATCGTTTCATTGTTCCGGGCCATTCCATTTATCATTTTGTTGGCCTTCATTGCTCCGTTTACGCAATTGATCGTTGGTACGCAGATTGGGACGACGGCAGCTTTGGTACCATTGTCCTTGGGATTCTTCCCATTTTATGCGCGTCAAGTGCAGGTTGCGTTAGAAAGCGTGAACTATGGTAAGATCGAGGCTGCGCAGGCGATTGGCGCTACTAATACTGATATCATCTTCGAAGTCTACTTGCGTGAAGCACGTTCTGAATTGGTGCGGGTGACTACGGTTTCACTGATCAGTCTGGTTGGCCTCACGGCCATGGCTGGTGCGGTTGGTGCCGGTGGCCTTGGTAATACGGCCATTGCCTATGGATATGATCGTTTCTGCAACGACATTACAATCGTGGCGACCTTGCTGGTATTGCTGCTGGTGATTATCATTCAACTGGTTGGTGACGTTTTGGCAAAGGCCGTTAACCACCAAAATCGTTAATTTGATTAGATTATGGAAACGGCTTTTTGGGGCCGTTTCTTTTTTCGAGGTGTTGAACAATGGATAAGGAAAAGCAAGCAAAAATTTTAAAAGATCTGATTCATATCAATTCGGTAAACGGCAATGAGCTTGACGTTGCCGACTACTTAGCACGACTGTTTGCTCAGTATGGCATGGATGCTAAGGTGGATGCGTTTGGCGAGCGGCGGGCCAATCTGATCGTTGAGTTTGGGCCGGGCAATACTGACCAAGTCTTGGGAATTACTGGTCATATGGATACGGTCGCCGTGGGTAATCGTGCTAACTGGCATCATGATCCATTTGGTGCTGAAACCCAGGGAGATCGACTCTTTGGCCGTGGCGCCGCGGACATGAAAAGCGGATTGGCTGCGCAGGCAATTGCTTTGATTGAGCTTAAGGAAAGCGGCTGGCAGCCTGATGGCAAGATCCGTTTGATTGCAACGGCTGGTGAGGAATATGGAACACCAGGCGCCAATCGTTTGGAGGAGAAAGGCATTGCTAAAGATTTGAGTGCCTTGATCGTAGGTGAGCCAACGGGTGGCAATATCGTTTATGCCACGTCGGGAAGCTATAACTATCAAGTAATCTGCAAGGGCCGCTCAGCACACAGCTCCATGCCTGAACGCGGGATCAATGCCGTCAGCGGTCTGGCTCGTTTTATCGAACTGGAGGCTAGCTTATTTGACAACGTGCCGTTGGATCAGTACCTAGGCAGCGTTAAGCATTCAATTACGATTTTAAAAGCAGGCGATCAGGTCAATACGATTCCTGATCGTGCCGAACTGCGTGGCAATCTTCGACCAACGCGTGCGTTTGATAATGAAAGGGTTACGCAGCGGCTTGGGCAGGCGATTGACTATCTAAATCAGACTACGGATTATGAATTGACGCTCAATATCTTAAATGATTGGTGGCCGATTGCAACTGATCCACAAAGCGATTTGGTAAAACTGGCCTTAAAGGCAGCTAACGACAGTTATGCCAATAAACCAGAGCTGACGATCATCAATGGAGCCACCGATGCCAGCGTGTTTGTCAAGCATCGTGCTGATCTGCCGGTTGTCGTGTTGGGTGCTGATGAATGGTCGCGGGCGCATCAGGTTGATGAGTATACGACCTGGTCGAGCTATTTTGCCACGATTAATGCCTACCGCACCATCATGCATGATTTCTTTGGCTAGCTAAAAGACTGGAAGACCTTCATGTTGGATCATGAAGGCCTTTTTATTGTGATAAAATTAAATGATTACCAAAAAGGGGGATGCCTATGACTGAATCAATTGCCAGTCTAAAAGAACAACTGATTGAGCTGCATCAGCGCGTTGATAATGCCGAGATCTTTCAATCACTGTATCAGCGCATTGGTGAGCTGGTCGAAAAGGTTCCCAGCCAAAAGCGAACCAGCTATGAACCGCCTGCTGACGACCGACGCTATCTAAAAAACGAAATGTCTGCAATTGAGCTGCAGATACTTGAAAAAGAGCCGCTTGACCAGGCACAAAAAAACAGTTTATTTTATCATCTGGCTTCGGTTGATCGATTGGCCAGAGAAGGCTCAAGGCAGGCAATCAATGATTTATTGGGACATGAGATGGTCAGTGCTGAAGAGGTCGCGCGTTGGACAGACTATGTGTTGCAAGACGATATCTTATATGCGCATGTCTTGGAGCCTAAAAATCAGGCTGTTTTTATGCGGGCTTCGGCCGTCAACATGCTGCATTCTTTTTTAATGGCTGATCGATTCGGCTATTTTTTTCTGACTGAAGAAAAGCTGCAGGAGGTAATTGATAAGATTGCACTCTTAGTCTTGTTGGAAAAAGATACCAGAGGCTTTATCGGCAGACGCGGTTGGGCACATATGTTTTTTGAACTGACCAATATTTTTAAGGAAATGACAGAGCGTACGGATCTTTTAAGAGGGGATCATATTTTTATGATGACCGTTTTAGTGGAACGCTATCGTCGGTTGCGCACGCCGCTGGAAATGGGCGAGCAAAATGAGATTGCGGAGTATTTAGTCTGTCTGATCAAGCGTCATCGTCTGTACCAGGACTATTTTTTGATGGAATTAAAAGATTGGCGCGCTTGGCTGAAGCAGCAGTCAGACGTTGATAACGAGGGAGATTGGCATCTGTTTTTCAACTATCAGCGCTTGATGACGGCCCTGCTGGTTGACAAAGATCTGCCGCCTAAGGTTATGGCTGAGATCATTGAACAGGAGATTTAGTTGTCAACGTTTACAGATAGTGTTATACTGTAGTTTCTAATAAAAACGGTTTAAGTACATTTAAAATTAGATAGGTGGTATTTTACATGACGAACAAAAAGCTGCACGTAGCATTGCTGTTCGGGGGCAATTCTTCGGAACACGATGTCTCTAAACGGAGCGCTCACAATGTATTTGACGCGATGGACAAGAACAAATATGACGTCAGCCTGTTTATGTTCACCAAAGATGGAATTCTGCTGAACAATGAATACTCACAGCGGATCTTTGACGGCGAACCAGAAGATGCCGTAGTCAAGGAAGCTTATGCCAATATGGATCTTGATGCGCCACTCGCACCAATCCAAGCTTTGAGCACGGTTAAGCAGATCGATTTCTTCATTCCGGTTATTCACGGTAACTTAGGTGAGGATGGTACGGTCCAGGGGCTGTTCCGTCTGTTGAAGAAGCCATATATTGGTTCAGGAATTGCTGCCAGTGCCATGTCGTTTGACAAGGATCTTACCAAGAAGATCATTACGCAAGCGGGAATCCGTAATACGCCATACATTCTGCTGACGCCAGAAAATCGCGATCAGTACGACTGGCATGCCATCCAAGAAGAACTTGGCGATCTGGTATTCGTTAAGCCAGCCAAGCAAGGTTCTTCAGTCGGAATTCATAAAGTCGAAAACGAGGCTGAATTAAAGGCTGCTCTTGATGATGCCTTTAAGTATGACTTTAAGGTCTTGGTTGAGCAGGGGATTGATCACCCTCGTGAAATTGAAATCTCAATTCTTGGTAATGAGCATCCAATCGCTTCTAAGCTTGGCGGTATCCGCGTACCAAGCGATGACCCATTCTACGACTATGAAAATAAATTTGTCGATGCCAGTGGCGTGGTCTTTGATCTGCCGGTAATCCTGCCAGACGACCTAACGCAGGAAATTACCGATATGGCACTGAAAGCTTACAAGGCACTTGGCATGAAGGGACTTTGCCGGATTGACTTCCTGGTTGACCAAAACAACGTTCCATACTTGAGTGAGCCGAATACGCTGCCAGGTTTCACCAACATCAGTCTTTATCCGCAGATGTGGGAAGTTTCTGGTATTAAGTACTCAGATTTGATCGATCGCCTGATTAAGCTGGGCCTGGAAGAATTTGAACGGCAAGAACAGATCAAGTACGATTTCCAGTCGCTTGGTGAAGAAAAAGTCGGTAAAAAAGAATACCACTAAAATAAGCAATTAAGATGATTAATAACAACCTCCAGAGCTGCCAGCCAGTTTTGGAGGTTTTCTATTTGGCAAACTGTTTATAATTGTCTAATTATTGATAAATTTATGATAAAATAATCATACACATATTTATATTGGTTAATTGGTTTTACTATACATATATTAAGAAGGAATATTAGATGAAGCTTCGTGGGGATATCTTTAAGCAGATTCGGCGCAAACGGGGACTATCACAGACAGCATTAGCGGAAGGAATCTGTACGCAGGCAACGATTAGCCTGATGGAAAAACAAAATCGAATTCCTAAAATGAATATTTTGACCGCACTTTGTTCGCGGTTGGATATTTCGGCAAATGAGATTATTGAAAATGATGACGTTTCAATGACAGCAACTTTTGATCAGATTGGCCGTCTGTTGGCAGAAAGGCAGTTTGAAGATGCCCAGACTGCCTTGCAGATGATCAAGGTCAAAAATCTGCAAAATGAATTTGATAAGCAGCGCTACTATTATTTGCTGGGGATGCTGCAGGTACAAAATCATCAATTTGATGAAGCAATCTTTAACTTTGAATTGGTTCTGACGCAATTTTCGACCGCTAGTGCCAATATTTATCTGGCGATGACCACGATTGGCATGGCGATGGCCTATGAAAAGATCGGCAGTCAAAGTCGAGCGCTGCGGTTGGTTGAAAGGGCAATGCGCTTGATTGATGAAAAAAAACTGACTGGTGGCCAGCTGCAGTGGATCGTAGTCTATGAATACATATCTGGCTTGTATCTGGCACTGGGGCAGCCGCAGTTGTCACTCAATGCGGCGCAGCGCGGTATTGAAATCTGTCGGCAGATGCGCTCGATGTTTCTGCTTGATCGTTATTATCTGCATGCCGGCAAGGCGCAGCTGGCACTGGCCAATCAGGCGGTGGGCAAACAGGATTTAGAGATTGCTCACAGTTTGGCACTGGTTGGTCAACATCCTGAACTGGTTAAGGAATCAATGAAGGCCTTAGCAATGGCTTAAAATTATACATAAAAAAGCGTTGACTGAAATTTTTCAGTCAACGCTTTTAATTATGCTTTAACGCTTTTTTTGAACTGGAATCGGTTGGTTGTCCAAGTCGGTACGAACGACCAAGACATCACAGATTGCAGTCCGAGTAACGAATTCAGTAACCGAGCCAATCAAGATCCGCTCAACGGCATTTAAACCAGTAGCACCGATCATGATCAGGTCAGCGTGCATTTCTTTTGGCACTTCGCGGGCAATGATCGTCTTAGGCGCGCCGTATTCAATCGTGTAGCTGACATTGGCAACGCCCTGCTTTTTAGCGTAGTCAACGTATTGATCCAGCGTCTTCTTGGCAGTCGTGGTTACTTGTTCAACCATTGAGCTGTCGAAACTGGAGATGTTTTGGAAAGCACGGGTGTCAACAACGTGCAGCAGGCGCAATTCCGTATCAGCGCCATTCCGTTTAGCAACAGCAACAGCTTTCTTAAAAGCCAGTTCAGCTTCCTTTGATCCATCTACAGGAACCAAAATGTGTTGGTATTGTTGAGTCATATCAAGTACCCCCTTAATGCTTAAGCTTCTTTGTTTATTTATATTTTACAACATTGTAAAGGCTTTCGCAAAAAAATGTTTAAAAATTAATGCTTTTTGAACACTAACGAACTGGTTGCCAGCGCCATGGCCATGTCAGCCAGGCAGCCAATTACCAATACGGTTGCTACCAAACCAATACGATCAGAGAAGAATGCGGCAATCAAACTTACGATGCCCCAGATCAGCAGCAGCCAGCCCCAGATGCTGCAGTGACGAAAACTGCGCTCAGTAGCGGCCTGGCCAAAGATACCGGTCTTGCGGTGACTTAATAGATACCAGCTTTCAATCAGCATGATCGCGGCAAAAACAATCATCAAAACAGTAATCAAAAAAATCAAAACTCCTTTCTCTGCCAAGGTACCATAAAAGCGGGACTGAAACCAGTAATGCTTTCAATCCCGCTTTATTATGATATGTATCGGCTCCGTTCATGCCGTTAATTGTCTTTCAGTGTTGACCTGTGGATAAGACAGGTGGGCCATGGCCGACAAAGCTTCGACTACCAAGTGAGAAGGCATGTCGTTACAGTGTCGAGGCACTAGTCCCAAAGTAACGAAACTGTAAGGCAAGACTGCGAATTAGACAACACGCACACTACAGAACCTCTATTAGTATGTTAGCATTTTTTTTAAATAGGTGCAATCGTTTTCAACTTCTTGGCTGGCGTTGGGCCTTCAATAGCCGCCGATACTGAATTCCCAGGGCTTTTTCAAATTCACCGTTTGGCTTGGGATGATAATACTCATCATTTTTGATTTTATCTGGCAGATACTGCTGGCGAACCCAGTCTTGTGGAAAATCATGCGGATATTGGTAGTCGACGCCATGGCCAAGTTTTTTGGCACCTTGGTAGTGGGCGTCTTTTAGCCAATTGGGGATCTCGCCGAAGCTGCCTTGATCAATACGCTCTAAAGCAGCATCAATGGCTTGAATACCAGAATTTGACTTGGGCGACAGCGCCAGTTCAATTACGGTATCGGCCAAGGGAATGCGAGCTTCAGGCAGACCAATTTTTTCAGCTGCCTGAATTGCCGTGATGGCTCGCTGAACGGCTGGCGGGTTTGCCAGACCAATATCCTCATAGGCAATTACGGTCAAGCGACGGGCAATGCTTGGCAGATCACCAGCGGCAATCAGCCGTGCCAAATAATGAAGTGCGGCATCAACGTCACTGCCGCGAATCGATTTTTGAAAGGCAGAGATGACGTCATAGTGGGCATCGCCATCCTTATCGGCAGCCAGTGCTTTTTTCTGGACGCATTCTTCAATAATCGGCAGGGTTAGGTGAATCTTACCGTCTTGAGCAGGATCGGTTGACTTGGCGGCCAGCTCCAATCCGTTTAGCGCACTGCGCAGATCGCCGTTGACTGCGTGAATCAGCTGCTGACGAGCATTGTCGGTAAGCTCCAGCGGCATTTTCCCCAGGCCCCGCTCCTGGTCGGCAAGGGCGCGATCAATGGCCAGGCTGATGTCTTTTTCGGTTAAGGGGTAGACTGGAAAAATCTGAGTACGACTGCGAATAGCTGGATTAATCGACAGATATGGATTCTCAGTCGTGGCACCGATTAAGATGATGTGGCCGTTTTCTAAATGAGGCAGCAAAAAGTCCTGCTTGGTTTTATCAAGGCGGTGAATCTCATCAAGCAGCAGAATCACGGTTCCGCTCATTTTGGCTTCTTCGGCGACAATCTGCAGGTCTTTTTTAGAATCGGTGGCGGCATTCAACATGCGAAAGGCATACTTGGTTGATCCGGCGATAGCACTGGCGATACTCGTTTTGCCAATACCAGGTGGACCGTACAGAATCATTGAGCTGAGCATTTTGGCCTTAACCATGCGATTGATGATCTTGCCAGGACCAACCAGATGCTGCTGACCAACGACTTCGTTTAGATTGCGCGGCCGCATGCGATAGGCTAATGGCTGCAAAAAACAGGGCCTCCTTTGTTTTACTTAGAATGAAACAGTCGCTGCCAAAAACCTTGCTTAGCTGGCGACTTAACTTGAGAAACTGGATTTGACAGATTTGGATAGCGTTTCGCAACGTCAACTGGCGACTGATAGACTGCGGTTTTAGCCGCTACTACGACCGCCAGCTTTTCAGGAGCCGTTGAAAATTCCGGATCCGTTTTTAAAGTGAAGCTGGCATGTTCTTGAACGGCTGCTCGCATATACGGACGCAGCTGCTCATCATCTAGATTGCCATTTAAAAAGACCAGCTTGCCGATCCCTTTTTTTAACTCCAATCGCAGGGCATCAGACCAGTCACGCTCGCCAAGCTGAGCCACGCTGATTGTCAGGCAGACTCGCTCACGAAAAGTTCCCAGATAGCGTCTTTGCTCATCGGGATTGATTTTAGGCGTGCCATAGACTGCATTTTGCAGCCGCTGATCAACTGCACTTTTTTCTTCGTTAGCCATGCATAACCCTCCGTAAGTAGTTTCTCCTATTGTATCATTGATTAATCTTGAATAATAAAAAAACGCCACTGCATTAAGCAATGGCGAAGATCATCCTAGTCTTTGACGATTTGGCAGAATTCAATAGTCTCAGCATTTGGTCCTTCAATGTTGAAGAACTTGATGCCATGCTGCCAAAAGTCGAGATGCTGAACTTTATCTTCTTTCATCTTAAAGCCGGCTGCCTTGGCTGCTTTAAAGGCGGCATCGGCATCAGAAGTATTTAAAGAGATATGGTTGATCGCACCGGTTTGGCGAATGGCACCATCACCAGTCCAGATTTCCAGAGTCAGGTGAGCGTATTGCATAAAGACAACCTCATTGCCTTGGTCGTCAGTATCAAAATTGCCCAGCATCTTAAACCCGAGCTTTTCCCAAAAGGCAACCGTTTTTTGCAGATCGTCGGTTGGAATGCCAATGTGCTGCAGATCATCGAAGTAGCCAGCTAAACTTTTGTTGAATGCCATAATTTTTCTCCTTTAACCAAAACTGCTGTTAATAAAAGTGAAGAGTCTAAACATCTAAGGCTTGATGCTTGAGCTTAGGGAAGATAATTCGATCGGCAAGCCCAGTAATGCCGCCTTGGAAGAGCAGCGCAAAAACCGTTCCAAGACCAAAGTTTGCCAGCCCCATCCTAGGTAGAGCCAGCAGGGCCATAATCGTTGGCGGAATATAGGATGCCCACATTGATAAGGTTGCATTGCCTTTGAAATAACGAAAACGCAGAATCTGGAATAAATCATCGGCCGGGTGCAGAACCAGATTTACTCGCTGATAGATTGAAATGGCCACTCCAATTAAAGTAACGCCCAAGAAATTGATCAGAACATACAGAACTACCATTGGTAAAGAATGGGCATCGGGCATGATTCGATTGAAAATATCGGAAAACCATTGAATAAAGATTGAAAACGGCAGCATAAACATGAAATTGCCAAAAATTCGTTTCCATTCCCATTTATGCATCAGAATTGCGTTTAAGATTGCGGTTAGCATTCCCAAAATCATGAATGCCCAAAACAGTGTCATTGAATTATTCCCCAGGACGGCAATGCCAAGGTTGTTTTCAGCCGCCGTCCAATAGGCGGATCCTAAAAACTGTGGATGAATATGTGAACTGGTAACCAGCGTCAAAACGTTTCCCATCGAGTTGATAACGATCGACAGGGCGAAGTAGGCGATGCTGACTGGCATTGAAATAGTGCGCTTTGGTACCGCGGTGACATTTTTTGAGCTTGCTTGTTCCAAATTAATTCCCTTCTTCCTGACAAGATCACGTCTTAAAAATTGGTGATAGACTTCACTTGCCACGATAAAGATACCCCCAGTAACTATCGATGTCAACCGGTTGACAGAATTTAGAATGATAAAAACTGTCTCAAAATCAGTTTACGAAAGCGATTTCTTTGTTGCTGTAATCAGATAGTGGGAATTAATCGGTTTGGCAGCTGTTTTTTTAATTTTTTTCGTGAATTTGTTGTTTGATTCACAGGCTTTTGACAGTCCTGACTTGCTCACTTTAAAATTGGTATACGCTTATCTCAGGACTATAAATGAAAATAAAATCATATATAACTAAAAAAGATAAAGTTTTGCGCAATCGATTGCTTAACAATATAAAGTTACTGTCGCCTAGTGGTCCAGATGTGAATTATCGTTGATATGACGGCAATTAATTCAAAAATTGACTGATAATCAGTGCACAAGCTTGAATTGGTATTGCTAATCGATTAGCAAAAATAATTTCAAAATCCAATTGACGGCGTTGGTAAATTCGGTCATGATACGAGTCATGAATTAATTGTTAACTAAAAATTGGTATATTTAACAAAGGAGCAAGAGAAATGCAATCAACTGAGCAAAAAACGATTGCCATCTATGCTGACGGGGCTGTCATTGATGACATGCGTCAAATGGCTAAGCTGCCTGAAGTAACGGGCTTTACGACCAACCCCTCACTGATGAAGCGAGCAGGAGTTACTAATTACTTGACGTTTGCCAAGCAAGTAGTCGGTGAGTTTCCGGAAGCTTCCCTGTCTTTTGAGGTTTTTTCACAAGATCCTCAGAAAATGCAGCAGGAAGCAGAAATCTTAAGTTCATTAGGCAAACATGTCTATGTTAAGATTCCGATTTTAAACTTGAATGGACAGCCTAATACGGAGCTGATTCATCAACTGGCACATGCCGGCATCAAGCTGAACATTACCGCAGTAACGACCAGCGAACAGGTGCGCTTGGCATTGGAAGCTTTGGACGAACAGACGCCGGCGATTATTTCACTATTTGTGGGACGAGTTGCTGATACGGGTGCGGATCCAACTTCCTTTGTCAATGCCAGCGTAGCGATGTCGCATTTGCATCCAAACGTTGACTTGCTGTGGGCCTCGACGCGTGAAGTCGACAACATTCGTCAGGCTCAGCAGGCTGGTATCGATATTATTACAGTACCACCGGCAATTCTGCAAAAATGGCTGGCACGGCGCGAGTTTACGCCAGAAGATGTTGCTCTGGATACGGTTCGCGGTTTTGACCAAGATATTAGTACGCTGGGATTCAGCATTTTAGATGAAGTTGCAGAGGAGGCGGTGGTCAATGAGTAATCAGCAAGCAACTCTAGATCAAAAATCAGTTACGGCTGCTCGAATGCTGGGCGTAGAAATGATTGAAGCCTCGCACAGCGGCCATCCTGGGATCGTTTTGGATGCCGCGCCAATGGCTTACACGCTGTTTGAATATCATATGCGTTTTAACCCTAAGCAGCCTAAGTGGATCAACCGCGATCGCTTTGTCTTGTCAGCAGGCCATGGCTCAGCGCTGCTCTACAGTCTGCTGCATCTAAACGGTTTTGATCTCACTGTTGATGACTTGAAGGCGTTTCGCCAAATGGGTTCCAAAACACCAGGCCATCCTGAATATGGCTGGACGCCTGGCGTTGATGCATCAACTGGTCCCTTGGGTCAAGGACTTGGTATGGCAGTTGGTATGGCGATTGCAGAAAAGCATCTAGCTGCACAGTGCAACCGACCAGGGATGCCAGTAATTGATCATTACACTTACGCTTTGGCAGGTGATGGTGATTTGATGGAGGGCATCAGTCAAGAAGCCTTGGATATTGCAGGCAATCTGCAGCTTAATAAACTGATCGTGCTTTATGACTCAAATGATGTTTCACTGGATGGGCCATTGTCAATGAGTACGCATGACAATGTTGAACAGCGAGTCAAGGCGGCTTCATGGAATTATGAACGCGTTGAGGATGGCAATGATCTGGCTCAGATCGATGCAGCTTTATGGCGGGCTAAACGTTCCGATAAGCCAACGTTGATTGAGGTTAAGACGGTAATTGGCTACGGTGCGCCTAAGCAGGGAACCAACAAAGTTCATGGTACGCCGGTTGGTCAGGATGGCCTGGCTGTCCTCAAAGAAAAATTTGACTGGCATGAGCCATCTTTCACCGTACCGCAGGCTGTTTATGATCACTTCCAAGAGCTGGTGGCTGCCAAAGAAAAGCAATACCAGCGCTGGTTGGAAATGTGGGCTTCCTATCAGCAGCAGTATCCGCAACTGGCTGCTCAATTGATGAATGATGAGTTTAAGCTGAGTGATGATGTCTTAAACTATCAACCAGGTGAAAAAATTGCCACGCGGCTGGTATGTGATGACGCACTGCAGGAAATCGCCCGGCAGAATCCGATGTTTTGGGGCGGGGCTGCGGACCTGGCCAGCTCTAACAAAACGCTGCTGAAAAAAGATGACAATTTTGCTGCGGATAATCCATTAGGTCGCAATCTGCGGTTTGGCGTACGTGAATTTGGCATGGCAGCAGCCTTGAATGGAATTACGCTGCATGGTGGTACCCGAGCCTTTGGCAGCACGTTCTTGGTCTTTAGCGACTATCTTAAGGGCGCCGTTCGTCTGGCTGCTTTAATGAAGATCCCGACTACCTTTGTCTTTTCTCATGATTCTTTGGCTGTTGGTGAAGATGGTCCAACGCATGAACCAGTTGAGCAATTGGCAGCGCTGCGCTCAATGCCGGGTGTCGATGTCTATCGTCCGGCTGATGCCAATGAAACGATTGCTTCCTGGCAGGTCATTGGCAAAACTACTGATCGTCCCAGCGTAATCGTTACCTCGCGTCAGGGACTGCCAGTTTTGGCAGCGGCTAAACATGCACCGGTAGAACGAGGAGCTTATATCCTGGCACCGGCTCAAACCAATCATCCGGCTGGAATCTTGATTGCCAGCGGCTCTGAGGCCTCTTTGGCATTGCAGGCTAGAGAACGATTGGCCAAAGAAGGCATTGACGTGCAGGTTGTTTCGATGCCATGTCAGGAACGTTTCTTGCGGCAGTCAAAGCAGTATCAAGAAATGGTGCTGCCGCCACGCCTGGATAAGCGCTTGGCAATCGAAATGGGAAGTTCAATGTGCTGGCACCGTTTTGTCGGCTTGAATGGCATGGTAATGGGTGTTGATGAATTCGGTACCAGCGCTCCAGGTGAACAGGTTATTGAAAAGTTTGGCTTCACGCCAGAACGCGTTGCTGCAGCCTTTAAGCAGACAGCCGGGCTTGAAAATGAAAAATCAACTCAAATGGCTGCTAATGGCTAGCTGCTGTTTTCTAAAAACTACGTATCACACATAAATCTTAATCTCTAAATCTCAAAATACTCCAAAAATCCCCAAAGGCCATGAGCGATCCACTATCCCAGTCGCTCATGGCCTTTTTGATTTGAATTGGTATATAAAAAAGCTCCGTGATTTTAAATCACAGAGCTTTTTAAGAAATAAACCGTAATTAGATATTACAGCTTGTTGTAGAATTCGACAATCAGCGCTTCATCGATGTCGGCGTTCATGTCTTCACGTTCTGGCAGACGAACCAGCTTACCTTCGAGCTTGTCAGCATCGAATTCAACGTATGAAGGACGTGCAACAACGGCTTCAACAGCGTTCTTGATAACGTCCAGGTTCTTGGACTTGTCGCGAACGGAGATGACTTGACCAACCTTAACTTCGAAGGAAGGAATGTCAACGCGCTTGCCATCTACGGTGATGTGACCGTGGTTAACCAGTTGACGAGCTTGACGACGAGTAGTAGCCAGGCCCAGACGGTAAACCATGTTGTCCAGACGACGTTCCAACAGGATCATGAAGTTGGTACCGTGAGTACCTTCCTTGATCTTACCGGCACGCTTGAACAGGTTACGGAATTGACGTTCAGTCATACCGTACATGTAACGCAGCTTTTGCTTTTCGCGCAGTTGCATACCGTATTCAGACAGGCGGCCACGACGGTCATTACCGTGATCACCAGGTGCGTAGTTGCGACGAGCCAGTTCCTTACCGGTACCGGACAGAGACATGCCGAGACGGCGAGATACACGCCAGCTAGGGCCAGTGTAACGAGACATATTAGAATTCCTCCAATAAAATTATTTGGAGTAAAATAATCCGATTGTGAGCTTGACATTCGTGCAGGCCAATTGGATCGTTCACCCTTGCAGCTGGGTTACTGGAAACACCATGCGGCATTGGTCTGTTGACGAGCTTGCCCCTCACTGCTGCATTATTTTACACAAAGAGTACTTTAACGCGAAAAACATGCCTAGTCAAGATGTTTGATCAGTTCATCGACAAAAGATTGAATGCCGGCCTGCAGTTTTGCATCAAATCTTTTTTCAACTGGGGCATCCAAATCCAAGACACCAAGCAATTGCTGATCTTTAATCAAGGGAATTACAAGCTCAGAACGGGCGGCAGCATCACATGAGATATAACCAGGAAACTTAGTGACGTCATCAACTGCCAATGCCTGCCGCTGAGCAGCTGACTGACCACAGACGCCTTTGTTCATTGCAATGTGCATACAGGCTGGATGCCCTTGAAATGGTCCCAGCACCAGTTCGTTTTCTTTAGGGTCATAAAGATAAAAGCCGGTCCAGTTCAATTGATCAACGCTGTCGTTTAACAGTGCTGAGGCATTAGCCAGATTAGCAATTAAGTTGGTTTCATTTTCCAATAAGGCAGCCAGCTGGGTGTTGATAAGCTTAAAGTTTGGCAAAATAAAAATCCCTCCGATAAATAATAAGTTGTCAAGAGCAGATATGATATAATTTTAATTAGTGGAATTTTAAGATTAAACGGTGAAAAACGCAAAGCATAAACCGTGCAAAATATAGGTGGGATATAGATGTTTCAAGTGTTGATCGGAATTTTAGTTATTGCTGCATTGGTAATTATTGGCGTATACGTCTATCAAAAGCGCACCCTCAATGCGGTAGACGCCCTGCTGAATCAAAAAGCTGCCGCACTGACAACTCATTTGGACGAACGGTTTGCCAAAAACGCAAATCCAGAGCTGAGCGGCGACTCGCTAAAGGATTTTAATCAGCTCAAGGATGAATATCAAGATGAATTCCTAACGGCTGCCAGTCGGGTCGATGACTTGGCCGATCAAATAGCGCAAGATCTGCATGGATTTAATCTATTGAAAGTCAAGCCGGATCTGCGTAAGCTGCAGGATGCGACTGCTAAGCTGCTGAGTGAACAGACAAATCTTGAAGAAGGTTTGAAAAAAATTGACGATGCCAAGGCAGAACATCAAAAAGCAATTGGCGAGCTAAAAAAGCAATACCAGCAGTTTCATAATGAACTGGAAGAAAACAGCTATCGCTATGGCAAAAGCAGTACGGCTCTGCGCCAGCGCCTGGCGGATTTGGAAGCTCGTTTTGCCAAGTTCACCACGCTTACGGCCAAAGGCGACTATGAAGCGGCTCAAGACGTCCTTAACGAGCTGCAGCAGGATACCGAGGAACTGGCCCGACTGATGCAAAAGATTCCAGATATCTATAAGCCGCTGCTGACTGAATTTCCCACCCAACTGCAGGAACTAAAAAGTGGCTATGAGCAGCTGAAACGACACCACTATAACTTTGCTGATGGCCAGATCGATCAAGAAATTAAGCGGCTTGGTCAGCTTTGCGAACAAGCAGATGCTGATTTGAATGCCTTGCGACTGGATGAGGCGGCAACGGCAAATGATCAGCTGACGCAGCATATTGAGCAGCTTTACGATGTTATGCAGCGCGAACTTGATGCTCGGCCAAAAGTTGCACCATTGATGCGCGATGTAGGTCGGCATTTGAGTCATGCCAAACAGCAGAATCGTGAGCTGATTGATGAACTGGAACGTTTAAGTCTTAACTACACGCTTAACAATGACGAACTGGCCAACGCACGCGGCCTTGACGAACAGCTGCGGCAGCTGCAGGCATCATATGACCAAGATCAAGAAGCACTGGCAGTCGAAGAAGCTATTGACAGCCAGGTTGTTGCTCGTCAGACCGATAATGAAAAGTCATTGACGGCAATCGAAGAACAGCAAAAACAGATCAATGATAGTGTTGCTGATCTTCAGTCTGATGAGGCGCGAGCAAAAAAAACGCTGCAGCGATTCTCAGTTGAGATTCGTACAATCAAACGGCGTGTGGAGTCACTGAATCTGCCAGGAATTCCCCAAGACTACATGGATTATTTCTTCCTGGTCAGCGATGAAATTGGTAAACTAGCCGATGCAATTAGCCAGGTTAAGATTGATATGGAAGACATCACCAAGCAGCTTTTAATCGTGCAAGACGATCTGGAAACGCTGCAGGAAAAAACTGATGACCTAAGAGACAGTGCCGAACTGACCGAACGGCTGATTCAATATGCCAACCGGCTTAGTATTGACCATGAAGAGATTAATGATGCGATTGCCAAAGCACAAAATGAATTCAATCGCTATAATTATCCAGGTAGTCTGGAAATCTTGGAAAAGGCCGTTGAAAAAGTCGAGCCGGGTTCCTATAAGCGAATGGAGCAGCGTTACTATACCGAGCTTAAGCGCAATTCTTAAAACCAAAAACGTGTCGCCAATGACGCGTTTTTTTATTTTCAAGTGTCAATCATGGTTAAAAGAAACGGGATCTGTTATAATGTAGCGTTGTTTTAGGAGCCGAACCTTCGTCGCGGATGTGATCCATCGGCGGCAATATCTTGCGAGGAAAATCTGTTTTCCCGCGTGCATTAAAGGAGTAAGCACAGTATGATTTATTTTGACAATAGTGCCACGACGCAGATCTGGCCGGAAGTTTTGGATACGTATAATCAAGTCTGCCAAAAGATTTGGGGGAATCCCTCCAGTCTGCATAAGGTTGGTGAGACGGCTTGGAATCTTCAAGAGCAGGCACGTAAACAGATTGCGGACCTGTTTGACGTTTTGCCAAGTGAGATTGTTTTTACCAGTGGTGGTTCAGAGGGCGACAACTGGGTCATCAAAGGAACGGCAATTGAAAAGCGTCAATATGGCAAACATATTATTACGACCAGCGTTGAGCATGCTGCGGTGCGTAATTCGATGGAGCGCTTAGCTGACCTTGGTTTTGAGATTACCTATCTGCCGGTCAATGATCAGGGACGTATTGATCCAGAAGACGTTAGAAAAGCACTGCGCCCAGATACGATTCTGGTTGAATCAATGGTTGTCAACAATGAGATTGGTACGATTCAGCCAATCAAGGAAATTGGTGAAATCTTAAAGGACTATCCTAAAGTTCACTTTATGGTTGATGCGGTGCAGGCAATCGGTAAGGGAATCGATGACCTTGTCTTTTCAGATCGGGTCGATTTTGCGGTCTTTTCTGGTCATAAGTTCCATGCACCGCGCGGAACCGGCTTTGTATATGCCAAAGCCGGCCGCAAGCTGGCTCCACTGATTGATGGTGGCGGTCAGGAGCGCGGCCGCCGCAATGGGACCGAAAATACGGCTGGTTTTGTTGCGATGGCCAAGGCATTACGGTTGGTAAAACAAAATGAAAAGCAGGCCGTTGAACGCGAAAAAGCAGTCAAGACGCGAATTTACGATCATATCAAGAATTTTGAACACGTTGAGGTTATCTCGCAAAATGATGATTCGTTTGCTCCTCATATTCTGACGTTTGCAATTGTTGGCGTCCGTGGTGAAACGATCGTGCACGCTTTTGAAGATCACGATATCTATATTTCAACGACCAGTGCCTGCTCTTCAAAGAAGCACGTTGAAGCCGGGACTTTGGCGGCTATGAAGGTTCCCGATGAAATTGCAACCAGTGCCGTACGGATCAGCCTGGGCGATCAAAACACCTTGGCTGAGGCTGATGAGTTCAATCGCGTCTTTGATGAGCTGTATGCCGGCTTTAAGAAGATTATCGATTAGTTTTTGAAAGGAAAATCTAGTTCCAAAATGCAATATGATGAAATTATGGTGCGCTATGGCGAGCTTTCGACTAAAGGGCGCAACCAAAAGAACTTTATTGACCGTTTGGGAGCCAATGTTACCAAAGCGTTGCATGGCTTTGATCAGGTTAAGATTCATCCGCAAAGAGACCGGATGCATATTGACTTAAACGGTGCCGACAGTAGTCAGGTCATGGATCGCTTAAAGCAGGTGTTTGGCATCCAGACCTTCTCTCCTTCTTTACGAGTTGAAAGCGACTTTGAAGCAGTTAAGCAGGCAGCGGCTAAGATGATCAGAGAACAGGTAAAAGAACCGGCCACCTTTAAGATCAGTACTCGGCATGCCGACCATGGCTTTCCAATGGGGACGTTTGAGATGAATCGTGAGCTGGGAGCCTATCTGCTAAAGGAATTTCCTGATCTTTTAACAGTTGACGTTCATCATCCAGATATTGATCTGATGGTTGAGATTCGGAAAAGCGGAATTTATCTGACCAGTGAAAAGATCAAGGGCGCAGGTGGTCTACCAGTTGGAACGGCTGGTAAAGGCATGATGATGCTTTCAGGCGGAATCGATTCACCGGTTGCTGCCTACCTGGCCATGAAGCGTGGGGTTTCTTTGGAGATGGTGCACTTCTACAGTCCGCCATATACCAGTGAACAGGCATTAGCCAAATCAAAGGAACTGACCAGCAAACTGGCAAAATATTGTGGCAGCATCAAGTTCATTCAAGTACCGTTTACCGAAATTCAAGAAACGGTTAAGGAAAAGGTTCCCGAGGGCTATCTGATGACCGTCCAGCGCCGCTTAATGCTTAGACTGGCTGCGGCTTTGGCCATGAAACGCCATGGCCTGGCCATCTTTAACGGTGAAAGCCTTGGACAGGTAGCCTCACAGACGATGGAAAGCATGGTCGCTATTAATGATGTGACTACCTGGCCGGTGCTGCGTCCGGTTCTGTCGTTTGATAAGACTGAAATCATCAAGATCGCTGAAGAAATCGATACCTATGAATTGTCGATTCTGCCATATGAAGACTGCTGTACGGTCTTTACGCCACCATCGCCAAAAACCAAGCCAAACCTGAAACGGGCACGGGCCTATGAAGCACGGCTGGATGTTGAAGGGTTGATGCAGCGGGCTTTGGAAAACATTAAGATTACTGAGATTCATGCTGGTGACGAATTCTTGAATCAGAATCAAGACGTATTCGCCGAATTGCTGTAAAATTTAAGCTGATGCAAGACTTTTTAATGCATCAGCTTTTTTATTTCAAACACCGGATTTGGCTATTCGAATGGTGCTAAATTTGATATACTGTTCCCACACAAAATTAAAAAACGCTGTGAAACTGAAAGGAGCGTTCATCGTGGAAGTTACTGTCAATGGTGAGAAGATGCAGCTGGTCGGCAATCCGCCAGAAGTAGGTACGGAAATTCCTCACTTTAAGCTGTTTGATGCTCAGAATCAACGGGTTAAGACTCGTGAGCTGCTGGGCAAGCCAACTTTATTCTCAGTCGTACCAGACATCAATACGTCGGTCTGCTCGCTGCAGTCACGCAAATTCAATAAGGCAATGGCTGAATATCCTGACGTCCGCTTGATTACGGTCTCCACCAATCCAATTAACGAACAGAAGGGCTGGTGTGCAGCCAACGATATCCCAAATGCTGAGCTTTTATCTGATTATGAACAGTCATTTGGCTATGCAATGAAGCTTTTGATTCCTGATGAAGGCGTCTTGGCACGATCAATCTTCCTCATTGATGCTGACGGCAAGATCGTCTACCGCCAGATCGTTCCTGAAATGACGCACGAGCCTGACTATCTGGCTGCCTTAAATGCAGTGGAAAAGTTGGGCGCGGCTGCTGAATAATTAAGAAATTATTTGAATCGACTTGACGTTGCCAAAAATTTCTTTTATTATTACGCTATTCAAGCATTGAACGAGAGAGTAGATCTGGTAAAGCCGTTTAGAGAGACCTTGTTGCTGAAAAAAGGTTCGGTTTGCCAGATTGAAGGTAGCTCGCGAGCAGAATTGCTGAAAGCAAGTAGGCAGTTCCGGTTCATGGCCGATATCCCATGTTTGAGTGGAAGCCTGTCTTTGGATGGGTTTCAATTTAGGTGGTACCGCGAGCAGACTCGTCCTAATTATTAGGGCGAGTCTTTTTTTGTTTGATGCCAATTAAATTAACCAATAACTGTAAATCTGAAAGGGGAACTTGCCATGTCAGAAAAGAACATGTCCACCAAGTTCAACCCGGCTTCAATTGAAGAAGGGCGCTACCAGTGGTGGATCGATGAAGGGTTCTTTAAGCCAAGCGGTGATAAGAAAGCCAAGCCATATTCAATCGTTATTCCACCTCCTAACGTTACTGGCAAGCTGCACTTGGGTCATGCCTGGGATACCACGCTGCAGGATATGATTATTCGGCAAAAGCGGATGCAGGGTTATGACGTTTTGTGGCTGCCAGGGATGGACCACGCCGGCATTGCAACGCAGGCTAAGGTTGAAGCACGGCTGCGCGAACAAGGTATCTCACGTTATGACCTGGGTCGCGAAAAGTTTATTCAACAAGTATGGGACTGGAAAGATGAATATGCCGACATCATCCACAAACAGTGGGCTAAGATGGGAATCTCAGTTGACTACGATCGTGAACGCTTTACCCTTGACGAGGGACTGAACAAAGCTGTTCGTAAGGTTTTCGTTGATTTATACAATAAGGGACTGATCTACCGGGCAACCTACATTATCAACTGGGACCCACAGGCACGGACAGCGCTTTCCGACATGGAGGTTATCCACAAAGATGACAAGGGTGCCTTCTACCACGTTAAATATCCATTTACCGACGGCACGACGTTTAATGGCAAAGACTACATTGAAGTTGCTACGACGCGTCCTGAAACCATGTTTGGCGATGAGGCCGTTGCCGTAAATCCAAATGATGAACGCTACAAGGAACTGGTCGGCAAGCATGTTATGGTGCCACTGGTCAACCGTGAGATCGAAATCATTGCTGATGACTACGTAACGCCTGAATTTGGTACTGGGATGGTTAAGATTACGCCGGCTCATGATCCAAACGACTTCTTGGTTGGTAAGCGTCACAACCTGCCTGAACTCAACACGATGAACGAGGATGCCTCGCTGAATGAAAATGCCGGCAAGTACTGCGGGATGGATCGTTTCGAGGCACGCAAGGCAATTGTCAAGGATCTGGAAGATGGCGGCTATATGCTGAAGATTGATCCAATCGTACACTCCGTTGGTCACTCTGAACGGACCGGCGTACAGGTTGAATCTCGGCTTTCAACGCAGTGGTTCGTTAAGATGAAGCCATTGGCAGAAAAAGCATTGGCCAACCAAAAGACAGCCGATCGGGTCAACTTTGTCCCAGAACGTTTTGAGCACACCTTTAATCAATGGATGGAAAACGTGCATGACTGGGTTATCTCACGTCAATTATGGTGGGGTCACCGAATTCCGGCTTGGTACAACAAACAAACCGGTGAAATGTACGTTGGCATGGAGGCACCAAAAGACGCCGAAAACTGGGAGCAGGACAAAGATGTGCTTGATACCTGGTTTAGCTCGGCATTGTGGCCATTTTCAACGATGGGCTGGCCAGACACTGATTCTGCTGACTTTAAGCGTTATTTCCCAACCAACACGCTGGTCAGCGGTTACGACATCATCTTCTTCTGGGTTGCCCGGATGATCTTCCAATCGCTGGAATTTACCGGCAAGGCACCATTCCGCAACGTCTTGCTGCACGGCTTGATTCGTGATGAGCAGGGCCGTAAGATGAGTAAGTCTTTGGGTAACGGGATTGATCCAATGGACGTCATCGAAAAGTATGGTACGGATGCTTTGCGCTGGTTCCTGGTTACGGGTTCTACGCCAGGTCAAGACATTCGTTTCTCCTACAAGAAAATGGATGCAGCCTGGAACTTTATCAACAAGATCTGGAATGCCAGCCGTTATGTAATCATGAATCTTGGTGACATGCAGAATGCGCCAAAGCTGCCGGCTAAAGACAAGTGGGATCTGGCTGACCGTTGGATTTTGAGTCGTTTGAACGCAACGATCAAGCAGGTTACCGATCAATTTGAGTCATTTGACTTTGGTGAAGCTTGTCGCTGTCTGTACAACTTTATCTGGAACGATTTCTGTGACTGGTACATTGAAATGACCAAAGAAAAGCTCAACAATGGTACAGAAGCAGAAAAAGCCGACACCAAGAACATTTTAGGCTACGTGCTCGACCAAACGCTTAAACTGATGCATCCGATCATGCCATTCGTTACTGAGGCGCTGTGGCAAGATATGCCGCATGAAGGCAAGTCAATCATGATTGCTGACTATCCAGTGGTTCATGATGAATTTGCAGATGAAAAATCAGAAGAACAGATGAAGCGTCTGATCGAACTGATTACGGCCGTGCGCAACATTCGCAATGAAGCCAATGCGCCAATGTCCAAGCCAGTCGATCTGCTGATCAAGACAGATGATCAGGCTGCTGCTGACATGCTTTTGGCCAATGCAGACTACATCAAGCGATTCTGCCATCCTGCTGATTTGCAGATTGCTACCGATACGCAGGCGCCAAAATTGGCCATGAGCGGTATCGTTACCGGTGCTGAAGTCTACATTCCAATGGCTGAACTGGTTGACCTAAAAGAGGAACAGGCACGGATGGAAAAAGAGATTGCTAAGCTGGAAAAGGAAGTTCAACGTTCCGAAAAGAAGCTTGGCAACGAAAAATTTGTCAATAATGCTCCTGAAGCCGTCGTAGCCGAAGAACGCGCTAAGGCAGTCGAATGGAAGCAAAAGCTGGAAGCAGCCCAAGCACGTCTTGCTTCGCTGCAGAATGCTTAATTAGGTAAGCAGGACATCCCCAGAGTTCATCAGAGCTTTGGGGATGTTTTTTTGCAAATTAAGTCGATTTTTGCGAACAATCGTTCTATAATTAGGCGTAAAAATGAAAGGATTTATCATGACAAATATTCAGAACTATGATGATGCCCTGGCATTTATTCATGGCCGGACCAAGTTTAAAAAGATTCCAACTCTGAAACGGATGCGGCGATTTTTAAAAGAACTTGGCAATCCACAAGAAAAGCTCAGCTATCTGCACGTTACCGGCACCAATGGCAAGGGATCAACCGTAGCAATGCTGCGATCGCTCTTAATGGCAAGTGGCTTGACGGTAGGGACTTTTACCTCGCCGTTTATTGTCCGCTTTAATGAGCGAATCTCACTGAATGGCCAGCCGATTTCGGATGATGAGCTGGTAAAGGCTGCCCAAAAGGTGGCCCCCGTTGTTGATTATCTAGATCAAGTATTGCCCGAGGGTGGTCCCACTGAATTTGAGATTGATACAGCAATCATGTTTACCTGGTTTGCACAAAAAAAGCCAGATGTTGTAATTCTCGAGGTGGGAATTGGTGGCCTTTATGACTCAACTAATGTGATTGTGCCAGCTGTCAGTGGAATTGTTACGGTTGGCTACGATCATATGCATGTTTTGGGTGATACGCTGGCTGAGATTGCATGTCAAAAAGCGGGTATCATCAAACCAAATGTACCGGTAGTGATTGGCCGGTTGCCTCAGACTGCGCGGCAGACAATCATAGCAGATGCACAAGAAAAACAGGCACCATTATATGAAAACGGGCGACAGTTTACGGCTAAAAAACTGAACAATCATCAGTTAAGAAATGAAATCGAATATGATGGACTAATGCTTCATCGGCAAAAATTTCAGTTAAGCCTGCTTGGCGAGTATCAAGTTGATAATGCAGCCGTTGCACTCACCATGGCGCAGCTTTATTTGAAACGACTGGGCGTGCCGATTGACGTCCAGGCTTTTCAAAACGGCTTGGCCAATACACGCTGGCCGGGGCGGTTAGAAATCGTCAATGACTCGCCGTTGGTTGTTTTAGACGGTGCTCATAATCTACCCGGAATGCAGGCTTTGACGACAACGCTGCAGAATGATTTTAAAGAAATGGAAATCTATGTTTTGGTAGCAATTTTGGCTGATAAACAATATCAGTTAATGTTGGGAGAAATTGCCAGTCTGCCCAATGTTCACTTGATGCTGACCAATTTTGCCGGCCCGGGTCCCAAACGGCCGAGTGCTGATTTAAAAAAAGCAGCTGCAGACATCAAGACGCATTGGCCAATTGAAACGGCATCTAACTGGCAAGAGGGATTGCTAAGGTTATCAAGAGAAGTTTCAGCCGATGATGCAATCTTGATTACCGGCTCGTTATACTTTATCTCAGAGGTTCGGCGTTTTTTTGCTGATTAAAAATAAAATCTGCTCTGTCTTGCATATAGTAATGACAGAGGAGGTAATCAAATGACTGAAAAAACTTGCCAGCAGCGCTATGTGGCATTAGTTAACATGGTTTTTGATCAAGAAGGAGACCTTGCCAATCATTTTTTAGAACTTTTTCCCACGCCAGCTGTTTTTCGCAATATGACGATGGAAGAACAGGATGCTTTTTTGGGATATGATCGCAAACGTCTTAAACCGGTTTTGGCAGCAATTGAGCTGGGAAATCTGATTTTAACCTGCCCGCATGATATCTTAGGTCACGCCTATTCCAGCAATGAGGTTGGCCAGTTTTTAATGGATGAGATGGCTGGACAGACGCAAGAGTCAGTCGAAGTGCTTTGTACGGATGTGCACAACGAGATCATAGCACGACGCTGTCTGTTTAAAGGCGGTCAAGCGGAATGTATGCTTTATCCGGATCAAATTTTTCGCTACGTGCTGCATTGGAATTCATTTGGCCTGATCATGGTTCACAATCATCCTTCAGGCGATCCTGAGCCATCCAGACAGGATCTGAGCTTTATGCGACGGCTGGAACGGGGCTGTCAGCTGCTGGGACTGCATCTGTTGGACTGTCTTGTGATCGGCAGCCAGGATTATTACAGCTGGCGTGAGAGTCAAGAGGCTCATGCGGCATTTAATGATCAAATTGCGAATTGAATTTTAAAATTCGGTTAAGGAAACCTGAATGCTGAATAGCAATGCTGTTTTTCTCTGGCGTTTGGTGTATAGTAATGTCTGTTAATTTAACGTTCGGCTATGGTATAATATCAACGCTATTGTATTATGAAAATGAACGACTACTTTTGTATACGAAGGGAAGAAACAGATTGCTAGGAATTGGAGCAAAAAATATTGGCATTGATCTTGGTACTGCCAATACTATTGTTTACATTGAAGGCAAAGGCATCGTTTTGCGTGAACCATCCGTAGTTGCCCGCAACAAAAAGAGCGGCGAGGTCATCGCGGTTGGTGAAGAAGCACGTGATATGATTGGACGCACGCCTGCAAGCATTGTGGCGATTCGCCCAATGAAAGACGGCGTGATTGCCGATTATGATACGACGGTTGCTATGATGAAGCACTATATGGAAAAGGCACTCGGCAAAAATGGCGGCAAACCATACGTAATGGTCTGCGTACCTAGTGGCGTTACGGAAGTTGAAAAACGTGCCGTAATTGATGCAACGCGGGTGGCTGGCGCACGTGATGCCTATGTGATCGAAGAACCTTTTGCAGCTGCAATTGGTGCTGGTCTGCCGGTTATGGATCCAACTGGAAGTATGGTTGTTGACATTGGTGGCGGTACGACGGATGTTGCTACGATTTCACTTGGTGGCATCGTTTCAAGTCGTTCGATTCGCATGGCCGGTGACAAGATGAATGATGCGATCGCACAGTTCGTTCGTCAAAACAAGAATCTGCTGATTGGTGAACGTACGGCTGAAAAGCTCAAGTGGGATATCGGCTCAGCTTCTGTTGAGGCAGCTAAGGAAATGGGAACTACCGAAGTCCGTGGTCGTGATTTGGTAACTGGTCTGCCACAGACTAAAGAAGTTTCGGCAGTTGATGTTTCCAACGCGTTGCAAGATGTTGTCGAAGCGATTATCGAAGCCATCAAGGGAACGTTGGAAGAAACCTCACCGGAAATTGCGGCTGACGTAATTGACCATGGGATCGTGCTGACTGGTGGCGGTGCCTTGCTTAAGCACTTGCCAGAAGTTATTGCCGATGCTACCAAGGTGCCTGTATTTATCGCCAATGATCCATTGGACTGTGTTGCTATCGGGACTGGTGAGTCACTGAAGAGCATTGATGTGATGAAAAAAAGCAAGTAGTCACGCAATCGAGTAAAGAGAATAACTGATACACAGTTAACAGGGCGGGGCTGGTCGCAAAACGATTTGTTTTGCCCAGTCCCGTTAAATGTATCTGGGTGCATTGGAGGATAAAAATGCAGAAGTTTTTTTCGAATCGCCGCTTGGTAATTACAGTGGTAATTCTAGTAGTCTGCTTTGGCTTAATGGGCGGCTCGATTGCGATGCGCAACCGTCGTTCGACCCCACCGCTGATTCAGCAGTTTGGCAATGACATCGCCGGCTTTGCCGATGGCATTGTGGCATATCCGGTTAATGCCGTACAGGGCGTCGCTGATTCAGTTTCCGGATTGATGAATGCCTACACGGAAAATCGCGAGCTGAAGCAGAAAGTATCTGAGCTGGCCCAGGTTAAGGTTCGTGACCAAACGCTGGCTAAGGAAAACAAGCAGCTAAAAGCAGAATTGAAGCTCAAGAACTCACTGACCGACTATTCGACTGTTAGTGCAGCTGTAATGTCCAGGACGCCTTCTTCATGGCAGCAGCAATTAGTAATCAACAAGGGGCAGACCAGCGGTATTAAAAAGAACATGCCGGTACTTTCTGGCGGTGGCTTGATTGGCCGAGTGGCGGAAGTTAACAAGACCAACAGTAAAGTTGAACTGCTCAGTGATACCAGCGAGTCATCCAATCGCTTTTCAATTGTGATTAATGGTACTGATGGCAAGAGCGTCAACGGGATCATTACTGGCTATAATGCCAGAACCAATGAGCTGATTATGGGGCAGGTAACCTCAACGGCTAAGATTAAAAAAGGCGCTAAGGTCGTAACCAACGGAATGGGCGGTATTACGCCAAAAGGACTCTATGTCGGCAAAGTCTCACGTATCGGCAAGGATGATTATGGACTGGCTAAGAAAGTCTACATCAAACCGGCTACGAACTTTAACGAGATCAATATCGTTACGGTAGCGGAATTAAACGATTAGAGGCGGTGTGACATGTATAGATTATCCCGGTTGAGATATGTGTTTCCTTTGGGTCTGTTCGCTGCCCTCTTTTTAGATGGTTCTTTAAGCAAGATATTTGCAGGCTTTTTCTTTCATTATCCCTATGCAATGGTCAGTCAATTGGTCATTGTCTGGCTGGTCTGCTCGTATTTTTTTGAAGGCGACATTCAGATTCCGTTGATTGAATTTTCGGTCATCGCGGGGATTTTTTGTGATCTCTATTATTCAGGGATCTTGGGACTGTTCATGTTCCTTTATCCAATGGTTGTTGGTCTGACGAAACTGTTGGCTAAATATATCACGTCATCGTTTCCGATGATTGCCCTGGTCTTTTTGATCGATCTGGCGGTATTTGAGCTTTTTAACTATTGGGCCTATGCTGCAGTAGGAATTGCCAAGGTTGGCCTGGGCGGTTTTTTGTTGGATACGCTGTTGCCAACGCTGCTTTTGAATCTGGTATATCTGCTGTTTTTGTATTTTCCATTGCAAAAGCTGATTACTTGGGCTGCTGATACCGAACGCCGCTAAATTTACGGTGAGGTCTTGACAAGGCTGTTGGATGATAGTAAGATACTGACAATTATTAAAAAACGATAACAAAAACAAAGAACAGACTAGTAGCTGTTTAGCCGTCTGCTTAGCGAGTCGCGGTTGATGGGAAGCGACCAGAAGGCAACAGTGAATCACATCTGCGAGTTGGGCGATCGAATTTAGTAAGTCGCTCCGGGGAAGCCCGTTACAGCACAGAGTTTAGATTTGAACTCGCTGAGGCAGTTTAGCGTGAGCTGACTGCAATGATGAGGTGGAACCGCGGCAACGCCCTCTGAGCCATGTGCTCGGGGGCGTTTTTGCTTTTCTGGAAAATTTGAACTTAATGAGGCAATGGCTGTGAAGCCGTTGCAAATCCGAGGTGGGATCACGCTGCGGCGTCCTCGACAGTTGTTATGACTGTTGAGGACGTTTTTTGTTATCGAAGCATTTGAGGGAGGTTTTATCATGTCAATGCACTATGTTATGGAAATTCTGCCATCGCTGTTTCAAGGCGCTGGCATGACATTAAAGCTGTTTTTCTGGACGCTGCTTGGTTCACTGCCTTTGGGGATCTTAGTTAGTTTAGGATTGACTTCCAAGTTTCGGCCACTGCAATGGCTGCTTGAGCTTTATGTCTGGCTGATGCGGGGTACGCCGCTGCTGCTGCAATTAATTTTTGTTTTTTATGGCTTGCCAATTATTGGGATTGTTTTTCAGCGTTACGATGCCGCGCTGTTTGCATTTATTCTCAACTATGGTGCCTATTTTGCCGAAATCTTTCGGGGCGGCTTTCAGTCAATTGATCAAGGCCAATATGAGGCAGCGCGGGTTCTGCGCTTAAGCTATGGTCAGACGCTGCGCAAGATCGTGATTCCACAGGTCGTTAAGATCGTAATTCCTTCGATCGGCAACGAGGTCATCAATCTGGTCAAGGACTCATCTTTGGTATACGTAATTGGTCTGGGCGATCTGTTGCGGGCCGGCAATGTTGCTACGGCACGGGACGTAACTTTGGTACCATTGCTTTTGGTTGGCTTGATCTACCTAATCTTAATCGGGATCTGCACGTTTATCCTGAACAAGGTTGAAAAGCGCTATTCGTACTTTAAGTAAAAGGAGGCCATGAAGATGCTGGAAGTGCAAGAACTTAAAAAGAGCTTTGGTGGGCGTCAGATTTTAGACGGCGTTGACTTAACGGTTAAAGATGGTGAGATTTTGTGCATCGTTGGTCCATCCGGTGCAGGTAAAACAACGCTTTTGCGCTGCATTACTGGTTTAGAGGCAGCCGACAGCGGTAAGTTTTTGATTGATGGTCGTCCTTTTGATCCACAGGGAACGGATCGCTCTGACAGTGTGATCGGAGTTGTTTTCCAAGACTTTAACCTTTTCCCTAATCTGACGGTTCTTGAAAACGTTACGCTGGCACCAACGCTGGTCTTGAAAAAAGCAAAAGCCGCCGCCCAGCAGGATGCCGAAAATCTCTTAAAGGAACTGGGTTTGGATGGTAAAGGCGATTTGTATCCATATCAGCTTTCTGGTGGTCAAAAACAGCGTGTGGCAATTGCGCGGGCACTGGCGATGAAGCCTAAGATCCTTTGCTACGATGAGCCAACCTCTGCTCTTGATCCTAATCTGCGTGATGAGGTTGCCAAGCTGATTTTGGGCTTAAAAAAAGACGGTATGACGCAGCTGGTGGTTACGCATGATATGGAGTTTGCTCAAAAAGTCGCTGACGATATTCTGCAGGTTAAAGCTTTGGATCAGCAATAGTAATGGGGGCCGGAAAATTGAAGAAGTTCAAATATTGGCTGCTGCTGTTGATTTTGCCGGTTATGCTGTTGAGTGGCTGTCAAAACGTTACCCAGCGTGCTGATACGCAAGACACCTGGAAACAGATTCAGCGGCGGGGCAAGGTTGTGATTGGTCTGGATGACAGTTTCGTGCCAATGGGCTTTCGGGAAAAAAATGGCAAGCTGGTTGGCTATGATATTGATCTGGCTAAAGCAGTCTTTAAACAATATGGCATTAAGGTTGATTTTCAGACGATCGATTGGTCAATGAAAGAAACCGAATTAAAAAATGGTACTATTGATTTGTTATGGAACGGATATTCAGTAACTTCGCAACGAGCTAAAAAAGTTGCTTTCAGTCGTGTTTACCTGCTTAACAAACAAGTGCTGGTTACCAAGAAAAAAGATCACATCAATAATTTCAACGATATGGCGGGGAAGAGTCTAGGCGTCCAAAATGGCTCAACGGGAGCAATGGCTTTAGACGAGTATCCTAAACTGTTAAAAGATAAGATCAAGAATCACAAGGCCGTGCTTTATGATACCTTCCCTGATGCATTTATCGATTTGAATGCGGGGCGGATTCAAGGCATTTTAATGGATGAGGTCTATGCGGACTACTACATTAAGCACCAAAAAGACAGCTCGGCCTATCGAGTCTACTCAGATCCGCAGATGCCGCAAGACTATTTTGCCGTTGGGATGCGCAAGGGTGACAAGACCTTGCAAAAGAAGGTTAACGAAGGTTTGGCTAGACTCCAGAAAAACGGCGAGCTGCGGCAAATCAATAAGAAGTGGTTTGGCGTCAGCAGCAATTATCTGGGACCAGTAAAAAAATAAAATTAACCAACGAGGGCGCGACTTAACGGGCCCTCGTTTGTAATTTATGGGCGAATCAAGTAATATGGAATATTGTATCTATCAGTAAGAATGAATTATGACAGTCAAAAACATTAATCAATTTTGGAAATGAGGGTAATATGGTGGATTTTAATCTGCAGCCGGGCGTTAGACTGCATGTTGAGCCAACGTCGCGGTTTCACGTTAATCGAATTCTGATCAACTTTGCAACGCCACAGACGGCAGATAATTCGGCAGCGCGCAATCTGTTGGCCAATCTTTTGGAAACCAGTACGGCAGCATATCCAACGCAGACAGCATTTGCCAAGGCCTTGAATCATCTATACGGCGCCGATGCCAGTGCCAGCGTCAGTCGCATTGGCTATGCACATACGCTGCGGGTACGAGCTGAGGCAGTTGACGATCGCTTTGCTCAGCCAGGTATTTTTGCCAGTCTGGTGGATATCTTGTATCGGATGATCTTTCATCCTTTAATAACGGATGGTGCTTTTGATGCAGCAACCTTTAAGACACAGCGGCAAAACGTTGCCAATGAGCTGGCTTCCATTAAAGAAAATAAACAGTACTACGCTGCCTGGCAATTGGACCGTCTTTATTATGACCAAAGCTCTTTGATGCGGATTCCCAGCTATGGTCGGCTGGAGGATCTGGACAAGCTAACGCCGGCATCTTTGGTTGAGACCTATTATGATATGCTGGCTCATGACCAGATTGACATTTTTGTCTATGGCAATGTGGATCCGCAAGAGGTACTTGATCTTTTCAGACAGTGGCCGTTATCACCGCGTCAGTCGCCACTGCCTAACGACATCTATTATCGTCAGCCGTTTCATCATCGCGTTCGTGAGCTGAGTGAGCGCCAAGACGTTAATCAGGCCAAACTGAACCTGGCTTATCACTTTCCGGTTTTCTATCGTGATGAAAACTACTATGCTGCTTTGGTCATGAATGGAATCTTAGGCGGCACGCCATATTCCAAGTTATTTGCCAACGTGCGGGAAAAAGCCAGCCTAGCTTACTATGCATCCAGTCAGCTGCGTTTGTTCAGCAGTCATCTGGCAATTCAGACGGGGATCGATGCCAAAAACTATCACCAGGCGCGACAATTAATCGAAGCTCAAGTCAAGGCAGTTCAGCAGGGTGATTTTAGCGCAACAGTCATGCAGGAAGTCAAGGATGCCTTGATCAACCAGTATCAGACTGGGCTGGATGCTCCTGGCGGCATTGTTGAGCATTGGCTGGTTGACTGTATGAGTAATCGGCTGCCAGCAGAAAACGTTATTGAATCACTGCAGCAGGTGACTAAAGAGCAGGTTGCCAATTTGGCTAAAAAGCTTCAGCTGCAGGCAGTCTATTTTTTGGATGGTGAGAAATAATGCAGCAATTCAAATATTCGGAATTCAATCAAAACGTGTACCAAAAGCAGCTGGATAATGGTCTTTTGGTAACGATGCTGCCAATGGAAGGCTTTCATAAGACCTATGCTGTTTTGTCAACTGAATTTGGCTCAATTGATAATACATTCGTGCCTGATCAAAAAAATGAGCTGTTGACGGTTCCGGATGGCGTGGCGCACTTTTTAGAGCATAAAATGTTTGAAAAGGCCGATCATGACGCGTTTGACCTATTTGGCAAGCTGGGAGCTGATGCCAATGCTTTTACCAGCTTTACGCAGACGCGCTATCTGTTTTCAACGACTTCTCACCTCCACGAAAACCTAGATGTACTGCTGGATTTTGTTCAGGATCCATACTTTACTGAACAAACCGTCGCTAAGGAAAAGGGAATCATTGGTCAAGAAATCACCATGTATAATGATGATCCCAGTTGGCGTTTATATCTTGGGATGCTGGGCAACCTGTATCCTAATGACCCGATGCATATTGACATTGCCGGCACCCAGGAATCGATTCAAAAGATTACGGCACCAATTCTTTACGATGCCTATCGTACCTTTTATCAACCAGCCAATATGAATCTGTTTGTTGCTGGACGACTTGATGTTGAGCAGGTTCTAGCGTGGGTTGAGCAAAATCAGGCGGTCAAGCATTTTGATGCGCCTAAGCTGCCTAAGCGAACCGCGGTAATCAGCGATCCGACCGCCAACGACGTCATTCCGTTTCGTACATTGACGATGGCAGTTGAGCGGCCTAAGGTAATGGTCGGACTGCGCGGCATTCAAAGTTTTGAAAACGGTAAGGAACGGCTGCTTTATAAATGGCGGATCAATCTTTTGCTGGCAATGCTGTTTGATGAGACGTCAGCCAACTTTTTACGTTTGTATGATACTGGTGTTATAGACGATTCTTTTAATTATAATTTTGAGATTCAGCGCGGCTTTCATTTGGCAACCTTCAGCACGGATACTGATCAAATGGAGCAGTTTGCCGATGCCATGATTCAGATTCTAAAAGAGGCGCCTGAACAGCTGGCAACAGTGAAAAATCAGTTTGAAGACGTAAAGCACGCGATGCTGGGCCGCTTGATCAATCAGCTGGACTCACCGGAAAACATTGCAATGCTGTACGGTGGCAGCTATTTTGATCATGCAACGCTGCTGGATGAAATTGAGATTTTGCGCAGTATTGATTATGATGAGCTGGCAATTGCCATTGATCAATTCGTCAAACCAGAGCGGCTCTCAGTCTATCAAATCGTACCGCCAACGAAATAAGCGTTTCTTAAAATTTGCCGTCGCGATAGTATGCTATACTATTTTAGGTTATGGACTAATTTAAAATTTAAAAGAACGAGGATTAGGTATGAGTGAAAACGAAGAAAAACGACCAGAAGTTGGTAAAAAGCTTCATGATGCTCGGGTAGCCAAGGGATATACCTTAGATGACCTGCAGCAGGCGACCAAGATTCAAAAACGCTATTTGATTGCCATCGAAGACGAAAAGTTTGATGAGCTGCCTGGCGATTTTTATGTTCGGGCATTTGTCAAACAGTATGCTGATACGGTTGGGCTAGACGGCGAGGATCTGTTAAAGGAATACGATGACGATCTGCCTAAAGCCAAGACTGATGAATATTCGGAACATATTGCTCAAGCCGTTGAGACACGGGCAACTTCCAAACGCAAGCTTACCAAGGTTAACGATGCCAGAAAGTATCTGCCAACGGTGATTGCGATTGTCATCGTCGTTATTGTTCTGGCGGCAATTTGGCTGACGGCAATCGTTAGAGGTCATCGTGATTCTTCGACCAAGATTGACAACAGCTCAGTCAAGGTTTCAGGTGAATCAAGCAAGAAGTCTTCCAGCTCAAGCAAAAAGAAGTCATCGTCCAGTTCAAAGAAGACGTCTGACAGCATCAAGCTGACGGCTTCAACGCGGACCAGCAGTGCGGTTACGTTTACCGGTGATGCCTTAACCAAAGACACGACCTTGACGATCAAGACTTCTGGACAAGCCTGGAATGCAGTAACGGTTGATAACTCACAGCGTTTAAGCAAGACGATGAGCGCCAACCAAACGGAAAAAATCAATATTGCCAAGAACGCCCAAACGATCGTCTTGACGCTTGGCAATGCCAGCGCTACTACAGTCAAGCTTGGCAACACCACGGTTGATCTGACGCAGAACAACACTTATCCAAACACGCGGACGGTTACGATTAAGCTTGGCAATACTACGCAATCGTCTTCAGCTTCTTCAACTTCTTCATCTGCCGTGACGACCAGTACTTCGCAAAGCACGTCTTCAACTGCTGGGTCAGGTACGACGTCTGGGGTTGCGTCAACCTCATCAACGCAGACGAGCGTATCCAGTACGCGTTAATTTAGTGAAATAGGGGGAAGTTTCGTTGAATTTACCAAATAAATTAACCATCGTTAGGCTGATCATTATTCCATTTTTCCTGATCTTAATGGTAGTGCCATTTGATTGGGGCAGCGTTACGTTTTGGGGTGCTACGATTCCAGTTGCCGAACTGATTGCGGCGATCCTGTTTATTGCGGCCACGATTACTGATAATCTGGATGGTCGAATTGCGCGTCGTGACCATTTAGTAACCAATTTCGGTAAGTTTGCCGATCCATTGGCTGATAAGCTGTTGGTAATGACGGCTTTTATCGTCTTGACGGGTCAAGGGGTCGTACCTTCCTGGGTGACTGCTATTATTATTTGGCGTGAGCTTTCGGTAACGGGCCTGCGTCTATTGCTGGTAGAACAAAATGGAACGGTGCTGGCTGCCAAGATGCCGGGCAAGATTAAGACGACGACTCAATTTATCGCCATTATTTTCTTGCTTTTGCACAATGTGATTTTTGCAATCTGGAATATTCCATTTGGTCAGATTATGCTGTACATTTGCCTGTTCTTTACGGTCTACTCAGGAATCGACTACTTTGTTAAGGGTCGTGGCGTTTTTGCGGATGGATTTAAATAAAATTGGCTAAATTAAAGTAAGTTCTTAGAGCCACTGCGCTTTAGAACTTGCTTTTTTTGCTTTTTTTAATGCATAAGCCGATAATCGGCATATATTAAGTTGAGGGGGATGCTTATGGAAGCAGAAATTATCTCAATTGGAACTGAAATCGTTTTAGGACAGATTGTCAATACCAATGCCCGTTTCTTAGCTGATCAGCTGCGGCGGCTGGATATTGATGCTCACTGGCAGACAACGACTGATGATGATCCAACGCGGATTCAGGCAGCCATCAGTCAGGCACAGACACGTGCTCAGCTGATCTTTGTCTGTGGCGGCTTGGGACCAACGCTGGATGATCAGACCATGGCAAGCACGGCTGCGGCAATTGGCGTTGAATTGGCTTTGGATGATGAGCAGTGGCAAAAGATTCAAGCCGATTTTGTGATCAGAAAAACCAAAATGACGCCAGAAAACATTAAAATGGCCTATTATCTAAAAGGCGGTCAGATCTTGGCTAATCCTACCGGAATGGCTGATGGTGCCTACTTGAACCATCAAGGGCACACCTATGTCGTTTTGCCCGGGCCACCGCGTGAATTCAAGCCGATGGTAACCCAGAGCCTCTTGCCGCTTTTAAAACAGCAGTTTGGCAATGATAAAGCCATTTTCAGTCATAATCTGCATTTTTTAGGACTCCCAGAATCGCAGCTGATGGATGAGATTGAGCAGGTATTAGATGAAGCCAAACTTGATGACGTCTTGGCAACCTCATACGTTCAGCCTGGTGAGATTCAAGTTCGTCTAACCATTCATGACGCAATGCAGGCTCAAGCAGAAAAAAAGCTGGCTGCTGCTGAACAAGCCATTTTCAAGCGTGTTGGCCGATATTGTTTTGGAATTGGCGAACACGTCACCTTGGCTGAACAAGTCGTTAAGCTGCTGCGAGAGCATCAATGGACGATTACTGGTGCGGAAAGTCTGACGGGCGGTATGTTTCAAAGTACGATCTGCAGCGTTCCAGGCGCATCGAAAGTCTTTAATGGTGGGTTTGTAACGTATGCCGCGCAGACAAAAGAACAGCTGTTGGGCGTTCCTAAAGCCGTAATCGACCAATATGGCGTCGTCAGTGCTCAAACTGCCAAAGCAATGGCCGAGGGATGTCAAAAGAAACTGAATGCCGATGTTGGCGTCTCATTTACTGGGGTCGCCGGCCCAGATGATTTAGAAGGTCAGCCTGCTGGAACGGTTTGGATCGGGATTGCAATCAAGGGGCAGCCAACTCAGACCAGCCAGCTGCATCTCTCGCAAAAAATGGCAACGCGCCAATGGATTCGCCAACGCAGCGTTCAGATGGGACTGTTGTTTACCTATTGGGCTTTGCAAAATAAAACGAACTAACGTTCACTTTTTGCTTGTCTTTTACCCATGATTACTGATAAGATAGTTACAGACAACTTCGGAAATAAGGAGGAAAACATTTTGGCTGATCAACGACAGGCAGCGCTGGAAAATGCACTGCGTAAAATCGAAAAAAACTTCGGCAAAGGCTCCATCATGCGAATGGGTGACGCAGCTGATACCAAGATTGCGACGGTTTCCAGTGGCTCGCTGGCAATTGATGAAGCACTGGGGGTAGGCGGTTATCCGCGTGGCCGAATTATTGAAATGTATGGACCAGAAAGTTCCGGTAAAACAACGGTGGCCCTGCATGCTGTTGCTGAAGTTCAGAAGCGTGGCGGGACGGCAGCCTATATTGATGCTGAAAATGCATTAGACCCACAATACGCACAGGCATTAGGGGTTAATGTCAAGGACCTGTTGCTCTCTCAGCCAGATACCGGTGAAGAAGGCTTGGAAATTGCTGATGCCTTGATTGCTAGCGGCGCGGTTGATATCGTGATCGTTGACTCAGTAGCGGCATTGGTTCCGCGTGCTGAAATTGAGGGTGAGATGGGTGATACTCACGTTGGTCTGCAGGCACGTCTGATGTCGCAGGCACTGCGCAAGCTTTCTGGTGAAATCAATAAAACTAAGACGATTGCCATTTTTATCAACCAGATTCGGGAAAAGGTCGGGGTTATGTTTGGTAATCCGGAAACGACGCCAGGTGGCCGAGCACTGAAATTCTATTCCACGATTCGAATGGAAATCCGTCGTGGTGAACAGTTGAAAGACGGGACTGAGGTTATTGGTAACCGTGCCAAAATCAAAGTCGTTAAGAACAAGGTTGCACCGCCATTCAGAAAAGCAGAAGTCGATATCATGTATGGTCAAGGGATTTCTAAGACTGGTGAAGTCCTGGATATGGCTGTTGAAAAAGACTTGGTTAAAAAGAGTGGTGCCTGGTATTCATATGGCAACGAACGAATTGGTCAGGGACGTGAAAATGCCAAGAAGTGGCTGGATGAACATCCTGAAGCAATGGCCGAGCTGACTAACAAAGTTCGAGTTGCCTATGGTATGGAGCCGGATGCTTCATTGACAACAGCAGCTGATGGCGTCAATGAGACTGCCAAAAACAAAAAACCACAGCAGGAAAGTCTTGACGTGGCAACGGAAACTGACGATAAGTAAGCAATAAAACTCAAATTCGGCCGCAGCTGGATTTGAGTTTTTATTTAGTTATCTTAATGTCACAGAAGCTACATTAAGATTTGTTTAACTTGAATTATTGACACTATTCATAAGCACGATTAAAATTACTTTGTGTGCAGATTTTCATTTGTTCACTATTAATTAATTGTTAATTCAACCAACAACATAAAATAGTTGATGCGGAGGTGAAACGATGAGTGCTTTCGGCTTGTTTATCGCCGCGCTCGCTATGGTTGTCGGTATTATTGTCGGCTATGTAATTCGAAAAGTCTCTTATGAGAAACAAATTGCACAGGCGCACAATAGCGCCGAGGGAATTATCGCTGCTGCGAAAAAAGATGCTGCGACGGCCAAAAAAGAGGCTATTTTAGAGGCCAAAGAAGAAAGTCACAGATATCGGGAAAGTGTGGAGCAAGAGCTTAAAAAGCGTCGCGATGAGGTTCAGCGTCAAGAAGACCGGATGCTGCAGCGCGAAACCACCCTTGATCGCAAGGATAATGCCCTTGAAAAAAGAGAAAATGCAGTCAGTTCCCGCGAACATAAACTGGATCAAAGGAACGAGCAGATTCAAAAAAGTCAACAACAAGTAACGCAATTGATTGAACAGCGTCAGGCTGAACTGGAAAAAGTAGCTCAGATGTCGCATGAAGATGCCAAAGAACTGTTGTTAAAACAGCTCCAGAATGAGTTGAAGACGGAACGCGAGGTTATGATCCGCGAAAGTGAGCAGACTGCTGAACTGGCAGCTGACAGAAAGGCTAAGCAGCTGATTGTTGAAGCAATTCAACGCAGTGCTGCTGACACGGTTTCAGAAGCGACCGTTTCCGTTGTCGCCCTGCCTAATGACGATATGAAAGGTCGAATTATTGGGCGTGAAGGACGTAACATTCGAACTTTGGAAACTTTAACCGGGATTGATCTGATTATCGACGACACGCCACAAGCGGTCGTTTTGAGTGGTTTTGATCCGGTGCGGCGTGAAATTGCTAAAATGGCTTTGGAACGCTTAATCCAAGATGGTCGAATTCATCCTGCCAAGATCGAAGAAGCAGTTGAAAAAGCTCGCCGAGATATGGATGCTCAGCTGCGTGAGACTGGCGAACAGACCGTATTTGATCTGGGACTGCATGCGATGCATCCTGATCTGATCAAAACGATTGGTCGGATGAAATATCGGACCAGCTATGGCCAAAATGTTTTGGACCATTCAATTGAGGTTGCCAAGCTGGCAGGCATTATGGCTGCCGAGCTTGGTGAAGACGTTACCCTAGCGAAACGCGCTGGTTTATTACATGATATCGGCAAGGCCGTCGATCATGAGGTTGATGGCTCACATGTCGAATTGGGGGTCGAGCTGACTCGCAAGTACAAAGAAAATCCAGTTGTGATTAATACGATTGCCTCTCACCACGGCGACGTACCGGCCGAATCAGTCATTGCCGTATTGGTTCAGGCGGCTGATGCAGTTTCAGGTGCGCGTCCAGGTGCTAGAAGCGAGTCGCTTGAGCAATACATTCAACGACTCAAAAAATTAGAAGAGATTGCCAACCGCAATCCGGGCGTTGATCACAGCTATGCTATTCAAGCCGGGCGGGAGGTTCGCGTTATTGTCAAGCCAGACAAGATTACGGACTTGCAGGCCACGGCTTTGGCACATGATATTAAGCGGGAGATCGAAGGACAGCTGGAATATCCTGGCCATATCAAGGTTACGGTTATTCGTGAAGTACGCGCTATCGATTATGCTAAATAGTAAAAATAGGGATTGGAGAAGCGGTTCTTCAGTCCCTGTTTTGCGTTTTTGATTCAAATTCATGTAAAATAAAGAAATTAATATAAATGGAGCAGGTGAAAATTTTTGGCTAAAAAGCTTACGCCAATGATGGCACAATATCAACAAGTTAAAGATCAATATCCAGATGCTTTTTTGTTCTATCGATTGGGTGATTTTTATGAGCTGTTTAATGATGATGCCGTCAAGGGTGCCCAGATCCTCGAATTGACGCTGACGACACGTAATCACAGTGCTGCCAACCCAATTCCAATGTGCGGCGTTCCACATAAGGCTGTTGACGGCTATGTTGACATTCTGATTGATAAGGGATACAAGGTTGCTATCTGCGAACAGATGGAAGATCCTAAAAAAGCCAAGGGAATGGTTAAACGTGCCGTTACGCGCTTGATTACCCCAGGAACGCAGATGGATCAAAGCGGTGATGCGGCTCGCAATAACAACTATTTAGCTGCTTTGAATCAGCAGGGATCGACGTTTGAGCTGGCCTATGCAGATCTGGCAACCGGTGAATTAAAGACTACCACGCTGAAAGGAAAAAACGCGGCTTTAAATGAGCTGATCAACCTGCAGACCAAAGAAATCGTTGCTGATGACTCACTGGCTGCTGAAATAGTACAGCAGCTGACCAAACGCAATATTTTACTATCCAAACAGTCTGAAATTTTAAAAAATGCCGAAGTCAGCTACCTGACGCAAGACCTCGAACGACCTGGCGAAAAACAGGTGGTTGCGCAGCTTGTCTCATATCTGCTGACAACGCAGAAACGCTCGCTTGACCATCTGCAAAAGGCGATCTCTTATCAGCCGAGCTCCTATATGAAAATCGATCATTATTCCAAGACCAATCTGGAATTAACGACCAATATGCGCAGCGGCAAGCGCCAGGGAACGTTGGTATGGCTCTTGGATGAAACGAAAACGGCAATGGGCAGTCGGCTGCTAAAACGCTGGCTGGATCGCCCTTTGATTGATGCTGAACAGATTGAGCAGCGGCAGGATAAGGTTCAGGTACTGTTGGACAACTATTTTGAAAGAAGCAATCTGCAGCAGGAACTGACCCAAGTATACGATCTGGAGCGCCTGGCTGGTCGAGTTGCATATGGCAGCGTAAATGGCCGCGACTTGATTCAGTTAAAGACATCTCTTCTGCAGGTGCCAAAAATCAAGTATATTTTAGAAACGCTTGACGCGCCGGTTTTTGATGATCTGGCAGCCAAACTGGATCCCTTGTCTGATATCGCTGACTTGATTGAACGCTCGATTGCTGAAGAACCGCCAGTCTCGGTTACTGACGGCGGCGTGATCAAGACAGGGTACAACGACCAGCTTGATCAATACCGTGACGCGATGAATAATGGCAAGCAGTGGATTGCACAGCTGCAGGCCAAAGAACGCGAAGCAACCGGCATCAGCAACCTTAAGATTGGCTATAATCATGTTTTTGGCTACTATATTGAAGTTACCAAGGCCAATCTAAGCAAGCTGCCGACTGAACGTTACGAACGCAAGCAGACACTGACGAATGCTGAGCGCTTCAGCACGCCAGAACTAAAAGCCAAGGAAGCCTTGATTTTAGGCGCACAGGAAAAATCAACTGCTTTGGAGTACGATCTGTTTGTAGGCGTGCGCGAAACCGTCAAGCAGGCAATCAATCGGCTGCAGTCACTGGCTAAGGCCTTGTCGGAGCTGGATGTCTTGCAGAGTTTTGCAGTGGTCAGCGAAGACTATCATTTTGTACGGCCGCAGATGAACCAAGAGCACCGGCTGGAAATCAAAAACGGCCGGCATCCAGTGGTTGAAAAGGTAATGGGCTACCAGAAGTATGTGCCAAATGACGTTTTGATGGATCCGCAGACATCGATTCTTTTGATCACAGGTCCCAACATGTCAGGTAAAAGTACCTATATGCGGCAACTGGCTCTAACAGCAGTTATGGCGCAGATGGGCTGCTTTGTACCAGCTGATCAGGCGAACCTGCCGATTTTTGATCAGATCTTTACGCGAATTGGCGCTGCTGATGACTTGATTGCTGGTGAAAGTACGTTTATGGTCGAAATGATGGAAGCTAACAATGCACTGCAGCATGCTACGGCTAACAGTCTGATTTTGTTTGACGAGATCGGACGAGGCACGGCAACCTATGATGGCATGGCACTGGCACAGGCAATTATTGAGTACGTTCATGATCATGTCGGCGCTAAGACACTGTTTTCCACGCACTATCATGAACTGACCGATCTGGAGCAGACGCTTAAGCACCTGCATAACGTTCATGTCGGCGCAACTGAAGAAAACGGCGAGCTTGTCTTTTTGCATAAAATTGAGGATGGTCCGGCTGATAAGTCTTATGGGATTCATGTTGCCAAACTGGCGGGAATGCCGGCAGATCTGTTGAAGCGGGCTGCTCAGATTCTCAATCAGTTGGAAAGTCAAGATGAGATCAAATTGACCGCACCAGCTGAAAAAATCGCTGCGCCGGCTGCTTCATCATCAGCTGCGGTACCAGATGCTGATGAGCCAACGCCACTTGCCGCCGAACCAGATGGGCAGCTGGAACTGTTTGCTCCAGTACCAAAAACTGTCAAGTCTGCATCAGGTCCAGAAGCAAAAGTGATCAGTCAGCTTAAGAATCTAAATTTAATGGGAATGACGCCAATGGAAATCATGAACCAGGTCTACGAATGGCAGACAAAACTGGCAAAACAAAAGTGAGCTGAGCATTCATGGGAAAAATTCATCAACTAAGCAGCGTTTTGGCCAATCAGATTGCGGCTGGTGAGGTAATTGAACGTCCCTCATCAATCGTAAAGGAATTGGTAGAAAACGCTTTGGACGCGCACAGTCATCGAATTGACGTCGTGGTAACTGAAGCTGGGTTAGGCAGTATTCGCGTGATCGATGATGGTGACGGAATTGCCAGAAGCGACGTTCCAATGGCCTTTAAGCGACATGCAACCAGCAAGATTGAATCAGCGCGCGATCTGTTTCGCGTCCAGACGATGGGGTTTCGTGGGGAAGCGCTGCCTAGTATTGCCTCAGTTGCTGATGTAATCATGACAACGGCAACAAAAGGACAAGAAGGGACGGCCTATCATATTCGCGGTGGCGTGGAGAAGTCGCTTAAACCGGCAATTGCGCGGCAAGGAACGGATATTTTAGTGACGGAGCTGTTTTATAATACCCCGGCGCGGCTAAAGTATTTGAAGTCACCTAAAACCGAGCTGAGTCATCTGGTTGATATCGTCAATCGTTTGGCTTTGGCTAATCCTGATGTTGCAATCTCGTTTACTCATGACGGGCGAGAAATGTTTCGCTCAGCAGGCAACGGCAGACTGCAGCAGGTTATTGCCGCTATCGATGGCGTTAACGTTGGGCGCGGGATGATTCCAGTCCAAGGGGAAAATCCAGATTTTAGAATTTCTGGCTATATCTCGCGACCAGAACTGACGCGTGCCCAAAGAAGCCATATCACGCTGACGATCAATCATCGCTATGTGCGCAGCTATGCATTGACTAAGGCGATTATTGCCGGCTATCGGTCAAAGCTGATGGTCGGACGGTTTCCGCTTGCCGTTATTAATATCGATCTGGATCCGGTCTTGGTTGATGTCAATGTGCATCCAGCCAAGCGTGAGGTTCGCCTAAGCAAGGAAGATCAGTTGGCCAGTCTTTTGGAACAGGCTGTCTATCATAGTCTGGCTAATCAGAATCTGATTCCGGACGCTGGCTCACAGGCACGGCAGCTAAAAGATAAGCAAAAAGCTCAAGCAGCGCATTTTGCTGAAGCCGTACCTGCCTACCAGACGGCTGATGAAAAAGCACCGGCTCAAGCTACGCCGCCGACGGTTACCGCAGCTGAAGATGATGAGCATCAGGCTGCTGCACCGGTTGTCATCAAAGAGCGTGAGGATCTGACCCGGCCTGCAATGACTGCTTTTGACCAGCGCTATCAAAATGAGTCGCAGGTACCACCATTTGAGCAGCCGATTTCGATCAGTCAGCCAACAAAAGCAGATGTAAAGACTGAAGAAATGGCGCTGGATATTGACGATGCAGGCGATCAGGAAAACCAGCGCTTCCCTGATCTGCAGTATCTAGCGCAGTATCATGGCACCTTTTTGCTGGCTCAGGCTTCAGATGGTCTTTATCTGGTTGATCAGCATGCTGCCCAAGAACGAATCAACTTTGAGCGCTTTCGGCATGAGATCGGCGAGGTTGGTCATGATCAGCAGGCATTTTTGACGCCCCTGGTCTTAAGCTTTTCGACAGCCGAGGCATTAAAAATCAGTGAGCATCTCGACATTCTTAACGGGGTTGACTTGCATCTGGAGCCGTTTGGACAGAACAGTTTTGTCCTTTCTGAGCATCCCACTTGGTTTGTTGAAGGACAAGAAGAGGCAACGGCCAAAGAAATGATTGATTGGATATTGAGCGATACAGAACTGAGCGTGGCGCATTTTCGTTTGAAAACGGCAATGATGATGAGCTGCAAACGTGCGATCAAGGCTAATCATCATCTGGATAATCAGCAGGCTAAGGCACTGTTGGAAAGGCTGGCTCAGTGTCAAAATCCGTTTAATTGTCCACATGGCCGCCCAGTTACGATTCGCTTTACTGATACTGATCTAGAGAAGCTTTTTAAACGGATTCAGGATCATCACCAAGCCTATTCGCGGGATTTTGATGCCCATTCATTCTAGATGGCGAACGTTTGTGTGGTATAATGAAAAACAACAGTTAAAAAGTGAGGAATAAAAATTGTTTGAATATCTTACTGGGGCAATTGTTGATACAGCGCCAACCTACATCGTAATCGACGTCAATGGCGTAGGCTATCGGCTGGCCTGTGCCAATCCGTTTCGTTGGCAGGTCAATCCCAGCGATAAGGTCAAGGTTTATGTATACCAAGCCGTTAGAGAAGATGCGATTACCTTGTATGGCTTTGTCAGTGCAGAAGAAAAGCAGCTTTTTATGCAGCTGATCAACGTATCGGGAATCGGTCCCAAAAGCGCCTTGGCAATTCTGGCCAATCCGGATCACCAGGGCTTGATTGATGCGATTGCCAATGACAACGTCGGCTACTTGACCAAGTTTCCTGGGATTGGCAAGAAAACGGCTGGCCAAATCGTCTTGGATCTGCATGACAAGATTGATCAGCTGCGTGCCAATGAGCCGTTGGATTTCAACGTGCCAGCCAGCGATATCGAGATGACGACTGAATTAAGGGATGCCTTGGCTGCTTTAACGGCACTGGGCTATCCGGAACGGTCGGTGAAAAAAGTACAAAAAGCGCTTAGCAAGGAACCGGCAATGTCGACTGATGATTATCTGCGGCAGGGACTGCGCTTGCTGAGCTAAGAGAGGAGGAACCTTTTTGGACGACGATCAGCACTTGATGTCGGCACAGGTTGAAAACGAAGCTGAAAGTGCCGGTGAAACCAGTCTGCGGCCGCAATGGCTGGCTGACTATATTGGCCAGGAACAGATCAAAAGAAAGCTTTCCGTTTATATTCAAGCTGCCCGCAGTCGTGAAGAAGCGCTGGACCACGTGCTGTTATATGGACCGCCTGGATTAGGGAAAACCACGCTGGCAATGGTGATTGCTCATGAGATGAACGTTGGCATCAAAACGACCAGCGGGCCAGCTATTGAAAAGCCGGGTGATCTGGTTGCAATGCTAAATGAGCTTCATCCGGGCGATGTCTTGTTTATCGATGAGATCCATCGGCTGCCGAAAACGGTTGAGGAAATGCTCTACTCAGCAATGGAAGACTATTTTATCGATATTGTCGTTGGTGAAGGACCAGCTGCGCATCCAATACATTTTCCGCTGCCGCCGTTTACCTTGATTGGCGCAACGACGCGAGCGGGAGTCTTATCGGCGCCTTTGCGAGATCGTTTTGGCATTATTGAGCATATGGCATATTACAGTCAGGCAGAATTGGAAAAGATTATTTTTCGATCGGCCAAGATTTTTGCCATGCCGATTGAACCAACCGGCGCCCGTGAGCTGGCAATGCGTTCAAGAGGTACGCCGCGGATTGCCAACCGACTTTTGAAACGGGTGCGTGACTTTGCCCAGGTTGCAGGCTGCGATGCCATTGATGCAGTCACCGTTAACAAGGCACTTAAGCTGCTACAGGTTGATGAGCGTGGCTTAGACGAGATTGACCGCCGCATTCTGCATACGATGATTGACTACTATCATGGCGGCCCAGTAGGCTTAAAAACGATTGCGGCCAACGTTGGCGAAGAGATGGGGACGATTGAGGAGATGTACGAGCCATATCTGCTGCAGATCGGCTTTATTGCCCGCACGCCAAGAGGACGAGTTGCAACGCCAGCCGCCTACCGTCATTTAGGGGTCGCTTTGCCCAGTGATTAGAACGCATCAGGTACACTAGGTAAAAAGGAAAGGATAACCGTTTTGAAGTTTGATTTTAAACTGCAGCATCATGCTGAAACAGCCCGAGCAGCCCAGCTGACAATCGGTCGCCAGACGCTTGAGACGCCAAGTCTGATCATGCCTGCACCGGCCTTAACGGTTCATGATCTAGCGTTAGCGGAAGTCAAACGATCCCAGATCAAGGGACTTAGCATCGATGAAAGCATCGTCTCGCAAAATCCTGGAACCGAAACAGTCCGTGATTTGGGCGGCCTGCATCGTTTCATGGCTTGGGATGGTCTGGTGATTGCCAAGCCCGGTGATTTTCGGCATTTGCCATTGGTCAAGAAGAATCATCTGACTAAAGACGGCGTGCGTTTTCATGACGTCAAGACGGGTGCAGTTCGCTTGATGACGCCGCAAACGGTAATTGAATCACAAACCGAACTGCAGCCGGATATCATGCTGATGCTGAGCCAGACGCCATCTTATTATGCACCGTATGACTATGTTGAAAAAGCCGTGGCAATCAATTCTGCCTGGGCAGCTGCGGCCATTCAGAAACTGACTGCTGATTCGCCGGCGTTGTTTGGCGTGATGCAAGGCGCTGGGTTTGCCCAGTTAAGAAAACAGAGTATCGAGGCTTTAGCTAAAATGGATTTTTCCGGCTATGTAATCGGTGGCTTAAGCGATATTGACAATGACAAGGAATTTGATCGCGTCTTGAAGCTAAGCGTCGATCTGCTGCCTGCCGATAAGGCACGGATGGTGGTTGACATTCAATCGTCAGCACAGCTGGTCAGCGCGCTTAAAAACGGCATCGATCTGATTGAAACCTCTTTACCGACTCATTGGGGACGCTATGGCAAGGCTTTAACCGCTCAAGGACTGCTGCCGATTAAAAAGGCGCGTTTTGCTGCTGACCCACAACCACTCGCTGAAGACTGCCATTGTCCAGTCTGTGAGCAATATTCAAGAGCCTATCTGAGACATCTGCTGCATATGGATAATTCCGTTGGTCCGCGCTTGATTAGTCAGCATAATCTTTGGTATCTGCGGCAGCTGGTAAGTCAGGCTCGTTTAGCGATCATGCATGATCAACCCATCACGGCGATTTTTGAGAACCTGATTTAGAAAAAAACGTTTCATTCAGTCAGCTGACGGTCTTTTTGATTGAACCAGTGGTATTTGTGTCGCTTTTTTGGTAAAGTTGTTTATTGAGCATATAATTATAATTTACTAAGAGAGGATGAACGGCAGTGGAAATTTTAGCTGCAAGCAGTACCGGATCTGGAATGTCTAGCATCATCATTATCGTTTTGATGATTGCCTTCATGTATTTCTTTATGATTCGGCCACAACAAAAGCAACGTAAAGAGCATCAATCAATGGTAAATCACTTGAAGAAGGGTGATCAGGTCGTAATGATCAGCCGTCTGCATGGGGTGATTGATGAAATCAATACTACCGATCAAACGGTAACGATTGATTGTGAAGGCGTCTACTTGACTTTTGACCTTTCCGCAATTGCACGGGTAATTCCAAGCAAGACCCAAGCTGCTGAAGCCCAACCTGCCAGTCAGGCTGCGGCCAGCGAAGAACCAGCCAGCGAATCGGCTGAAGCTGCTGATGATCAAAAGCCGGCTGAAAGCGACAGTGCTGACGCGGACAAGTAATCCGTAACTCAACGCTAAAAATCCTGATGGGCAAACAGCTCATCGGGATTTTTACGTTTAAGGAACAAGCAAAAAACGCTAATTGCTGATATACTGGTGAATGGTTTTAAAATAGCAATTTATTTAATATGCAAGGAGGATTTTGTTAAATGGACGAGTTAACGTCAATTCTTGAACAGATAAAAAAGTACAACAAAATCATCATTCATCGCCACCAGCGTCCTGATCCCGATGCAATCGGCTCGCAAGTTGGCTTGGCTGAGATTTTAAAGGCTTCGTTTCCCTACAAGCAGGTCTACGTCGTTGGCAAACACATCCCAGGATTTGATTGGATCGGTACGATGGATGAAATTGAAAGCGACGTCTATGACGATGCTTTGGTGATCGTGACTGATACGGCCAACGCTCCCCGCATTGATGATCGGCGGTTCAACAATGGCGATGAGCTGATCAAGATCGACCATCATCCTAATGACGAGCCTTATGGTGATTTGATGTGGGTTAGAGATGATGCGTCCAGCTGCTCGGAAATGATTTATGAGTTTTATGAACGTTTCACAAACGAACTGAAGCTGCCGCAAAAGGCTGCTCATGCTCTGTATGCTGGAATCGTTGGCGATACGGGTCGTTTTTTGTATCCGGCAACGACGCCCAACACGATGCGGATTGCGGGTGAGCTGATGGCTGCCGGTGCGGATGCGGCAACAATCTGTCAGCGTGAGGATACGATTACGCTGCCCATGGCTCGCTTATCGGCATACGTCTATGAAAACATGACTCTATTGGAAAGCGGAGCAGCCTATGTGGTCTTGACCGATGCAATCCTGAAGCGCTATGGCTTGACTGAAGCTGGGACTTCGGCTGTCGTGCCTTTGCTGGGCAAGATTCAAGGAGTCAAGGCATGGGCAATCTTTGTTGAACAAGAGGATGGCCATTATCGGATTCGTCTGCGCTCTAAAGGTCCTTTTATCAATGAGCTGGCCAAAAAGCATCAAGGCGGCGGTCATCCATTAGCCAGTGGTGCCAAGGCTCGTGATGAACAAGAAATCAAAGAAGTGGTCAGTCAGCTGGACGAGTTGGCTGCCAATGCCTAACCAAGAAAGGAAATCCAACCTCAATGACTGAAACATTTGCTGATTTTCATTTTCAACCTTTTTTAATGGAGGCCTTAAAAGATCTTCATTTCGTTAAGCCAACACCGGTTCAAGAAAAAGTGATTCCAATCGTGCTTGCCAATAAGAGCGTGGTTGGTCAGTCCCAGACCGGGAGCGGTAAGACGCATGCTTTTTTGCTGCCGATTTTTGAACAGCTGGACGCTCAAAATCAAAACGTGCAGGTTGTAATTACCACGCCCAGTCGTGAACTTGCTTACCAGATCTATAACGCAGCCAAGCAGCTGAATCGGTTTGCACCACAAAAGTTTACGATTCACAATTACGTTGGGGGTACCGACAAGCAGCATCAGATTGATCAGCTGCAACGCAAACAGCCTCAGCTGGTAATCGGTACGCCGGGGCGCATTCTGGATCTGATCAACTCGCAGGCTTTGGATATTCATACTGCTCACCGCTTTGTCGTTGATGAAGCTGATATGACGCTTGATATGGGCTTTTTGGAACAGGTTGACGGCATTGCCAGCCATTTTCCGGAAGACTTGCAGATGATGGTCTTTTCAGCAACGATTCCTCAAGGGCTGCGGCCATTTTTGAAGAAATATATGGAAAATCCCGTCGTTGAAGAGATTCCTACTGAAACGGTAATCAATCCCAATGTCGATAACTGGCTGATGTCGACTAAAGGCCGCGATAAAAATGAGATGATCTATCAGCTTTTGACGCTGGGCGATCCATATCTGGCCTTGATTTTTGCCAATACTCGTCAGCGCGCTGAAGAGATTACCGACTACCTGCAGCAGCAAGGATTAAAGGTTGCCTTGATTCATGGCGGCCTTGAGCCAAGAGCACGGAAACGGATCATGCGCCAGATTCACAACCTTGACTATCAATATGTCGTTGCGACTGATCTGGCTGCGCGGGGAATCGATATTGATGGCGTATCATTGGTAATCAATGACGATATTCCAAGTGATCTGGAATACTTTGTTCACCGCGTTGGTCGGACGGGGCGTGCCAATATGAAGGGGACGGCAATTACGCTGTATGCTCCGGCAGAAGACGAGATGATTGCCAAATTGGAAGATCGCGGCATTAAATTTACCCCAAAGACGTTTAAGAATGGGCAGATCGTAACGACTTATGACCGTAATCGACGGAAAAACTATCATCGTCGCAAGGAAAGTCTGGATACGACGCTGCGTGGCTTTGTCAAAAAGACCAAAAAGAAGGTCAAGCCTGGCTACAAGAAACGGATCCAGCGTGCGATCAAAGAAGATGAGCAGGAAAAACGCAAGCTCGCCAAGCGTCATGAAATGCGTAAGGCAAAACGCCAGCGTCAGCGTCAGCATCGGCGGGAGCGGGAAAATAATGGTCGTTGATTTTTAAGGTCAGCTCGCTTATAATATGGACTGTTTGGGATATGCTTTTTGATGTGAGCTTTCAGAAACGTTTTGGCTGCTGTGAAAAACGACGATCATCATTAGGTGCTCCCCAGATTCACAATTCAACAATCAGCTTCCGAAATTCGGAAATTTAAAGAGGTAAACGAAATCCATCGTTGCAAGCAGAGTGGTACCGCGTCAAAAGGCGTCTCTGATTCGCAAGGATGGTTTTTTGTTTTTACCAGGAAAGGAAGATAACATGAGCAAGGAATTAAAGCACCTCAATAGTGCCCAAGTACGCCGCATGTACCTGGATTTCTTTATTCAACACGGTCATACCGAAATGCCAAGTGCCTCTTTGGTGCCGGTTGATGACCCGACGCTGCTCTGGATCAACTCTGGGGTTGCTACGATGAAAAAGTACTTTGATGGGGAGGTCGTACCTAAAAATCCGCGGATGACCAGCTCGCAAAAGAGTATTCGGACCAATGATATTGAAAACGTTGGTAAAACGGCGCGTCATCATACGATGTTTGAAATGCTGGGTAATTTTTCGGTTGGCGACTACTTTAAAAAAGAAGTCATTCCTTGGGCTTGGGAGCTGCTGACCAGTGACGAATGGTTCGGCTTCGATCCTGAAAAGCTGTACGTTACTTATTACCCAAAAGACAACGATGCTCACCGCTGCTGGCTGGAAGCCGGGGTTGCCGAAGATCACCTGCTGGCCAACCAAGACAACTTCTGGGACATTGGTCAAGGTCCATCTGGTCCTGATACGGAAATCTTTTATGACCGTGGCCAGGAAATGAACAATGTACCTGAAGATGATCCAGAAAACTACCCTGGTGGTGAAAACGAACGCTATCTGGAAATCTGGAACATCGTCTTCTCTCAATTCAATCACACGCCAGAGGATACCTATGAGCCGCTGCCGCATAAGAATATCGATACTGGGATGGGGCTGGAACGGGTTGTCTCCATTTTTGAAAATGCGCCAACCAACTTTGAAACCGACCTCTTTATGCCGCTGATCAAACAGACTGAAGAATTCAGCGGTGTTAAGAAGTATGGTGTTGACAAGGATGATGACGTCTTCTTTAAGATCATTGCTGATCATATCCGGACGATCACGTTTGCAATCAGTGATGGTGCCTTGCCATCCAATGTTGGGCGTGGCTATGTAATTCGTCGCCTGCTGCGGCGCGCGGTCGTTGCCGGCAAGAAGCTGGGCATTGACAAGCCATTCTTGTACAAGCTGGTGCCAACGGTTGGCAAGATTATGGAATCATACTATCCAGACGTCTTAAAAAATGCCGACTACATTGCCTCAGTTATCAAGTCTGAAGAAGAACGCTTCAACACGACGTTAAACGGTGGCTTGAGTCTGTTAAACGACGTGATTGAAAAGGCCAAGGCAGATGGCAGCAATAAGATCGATGGCAAGACGGCCTTTAAGCTGTATGATACCTATGGCTTCCCAATTGAACTGACCAAGGAATATGCGGCTGATGAAGGTCTTAGCGTTGATGAAGCTGGTTTTGAAGCTGCCATGACCGAGCAGCAGAATCGGGCCCGCAAAGCTCGTGATATTGACAACGGGATGGGCGTTCAGACGGACGTTTGGACTGAATTCAAGGAGCCAAGCAAGTATGTTGGCTATACCGATCTGGAAGTTCAAAATGCCAAGGTAATCGGTTTGGCTCAAGCTGGTCAGCACGTTGAAGAGGCATTGCCAGGCGACAAGGATGTCGAGGTTATTTTTGACGTCACGCCATTTTATGCCGAGATGGGTGGCCAAGTTGCCGACACGGGGGACATTATCGACAACTTCGGTAATCTGGTTGGCCGCGTTGTTGACGTTCAGCACGCGCCAAACCAGCAAAACCTGCATCGAGTGGAGCTGCAGTCGCCATTGAAAAAAGGTGCCCGCTATGCACTGAAGGTTGATCGGCTGCGTCATTTGAAGATTGAAAAGAACCATACCGCTACGCACCTGCTTGATCAGGCTCTGCGCAACGTTTTAGGCGGACACACGCAGCAGGCCGGTTCTCTGGTTGAACAGCACTACTTACGCTTTGACTTTAATCACTTTGGCCAGGTAACGGACCAAGATCTGAAAGCCGTTGAAGATATGGTCAACGAACAGATCTGGAAAGAAATCCCGGTAACGACGGTTGAAACCGATCTGGAAGCTGCCAAGAAGATGGATGCCATTGCCCTGTTCTCTGACAAGTACGGTGACAAGGTACGGGTCGTTAAGATTGGCGATTACAACACTGAATTCTGTGGCGGCGATCACGTTAAGAACACTAATGAGATTGGACTGTTTAAGATTGTTTCTGAAGGTGGGGTTGGTGCCGGCGTACGGCGGATCGAAGCCGTTACCTCAAGCGATGCCTTCAAGTTCATGCAGGAACATGACGATCTGCTGACACAAACCGCTGGTGAATTGAAGGTTGCTCAGCTGAAAGAAGTACCGCATCGTGTTGAAGAACTGCAAAGTCAGCTGAAAGAAGCTCAAAAGCAAAATGAGGCTTTGGAGGCCAAACTGGCTGCCCAACAAGCCAACGCGGTCTTTGACAACGTTCAAGATACTAAGCAGGGAACGCTGATTGCAGCGCAAGTCAACGTTGCCGGTATGGGACAATTGCGGCAGTTGGCTGATAGCTGGCGGGCCAAGCAGCTGTCTGATGTTTTGGTTTTGGCAACTGGCAGTGAAGGCAAGGCCAACATGCTGGTAGCCGTTAGCGATGACAAGACTAAAGACATCAAGGCTGGCGATGTTATTAAAGCGATTGCCCCAGCAATCAACGGTGGCGGTGGCGGCCGTCCTAACCTGGCACAAGCTGGTGGCAAAAAGCCGGCGGGAATTCCAACTGCACTAAAGCAGGCCGCCGAATATCTGAATAAATAGCTGCATACAGTTTAGAAGACGGAGTGTCAAAACGGCACTGCGTCTTTTTTCATTAAAGGTTGATTAAGGAAAAGCTTGCTGATTGTGATTTATTAAGTGGTATAGTAGAATTAAATACTGATAAAGAAAGGTCGGGGGTGAAAAGATGGCAAGTGACAAGACCATGTTTTTTGACTTTGGCAAAGAAAAGCCAAAAGACGTCAAAGAAACCTTAAATACTGTATACCAAGCCTTAGAAGAAAAAGGCTACAATCCAATCAACCAAATCGTTGGTTATCTGCTTTCTGGCGATCCAGCCTATATTCCACGTTTGAATGATGCCCGTAACTTGATTCGTGAACATGAGCGTGATGAAATCATTGAAGAACTCGTGCGCTTCTATCTGCAGCATAATGGAGACGCCAAATGAGACTCTTAGGACTGGATGTCGGCTCTAAGACCGTTGGCGTTGCTGAAAGCGATCCACTAGGCTGGACGGCACAGGCAGTAGAGATCATTCCGATTGATGAGGAAGCCGGCGAGTTTGGTCTTGATCGGGTGGCAGAACTGGTTAAAAGCCGGCAGATTGCTGGTTTTGTGATTGGCCTGCCGAAGAACATGAATAATACCGAGGGACCACGTGTTGAGGCATCACATCATTATGGCGAGCTGCTGGTAGAAAAATTTGGCCTGCCAATCGATTTTCAAGATGAGCGTCTGACTACGGTTGAGGCTCATCGAATGTTGGTCGAACAGGCTGATATTTCAAGACGCAAGCAAAAGAAAGTAATTGACGAGCTGGCTGCAACGCTGATCCTGCAAAACTATCTCGATCGGCATGGCAAGCTGGTTCAAAAGCTATAAAGAGCGATAAAGGAGTTACTTATGAGCGAAAATCAACCACGCGACAACGAAGAGATTTTTACGCTGGTCGACGAAAAGGGCAATGAAGAGCTCTACAAAGAAGCAATGCGCTTTAAGTCCGATCAAAACGGCAAATGGTATATCTGTCTTTACCCATTGGATGAAGAAAATGCCGATGAAGTTGATATTGAGGCCTTTTCATTTGAACCAGCCAGCGACATGGATGGCGTTGACAGTGGCGACATTCAGCTGATGCCAATTGAAAGTGATGAAGAATGGGCAATGGTTCAAGAAGTGCTTAATACGTTTATTGATGATGAAGGCAATTTCAATGCCTAAGTCCGACCAGAGAGACTAAAAGAGACTTTTTTAGCCAGCTCAGGTTAAGATATCGGGACCTGGCGTGCGGTTTATCCGGATGCTGGGTCTTATTTATTATTGATTGAATTGATACTGTAGATTAATGAGGCCGGAAAATGATTTTAACGACAGTAATTTTAGTTCTCTTGATTGGCTGCTGGGTTAATGGCACCAACCGTGGCCTGTTAGGCATGCTGATCTCGACTTGTACCTATTTGATCAGCTGGCTGGCCGCTAAAGTGGGGGCGCGCTTTTTGGGCGGCGCATTGGCTGAATTTCTGCCTCAGATTGGCAGCAATACTACCGGCTCGGTTAGTGGCAGTCTCTTGAGCAGTATTGATCCAACTTCTTTTTTCTATAATGGCTTGGCCTTTATGATCATCTTCAGCACGATTTCTTTTTTTGGACATTGGCTGCTGAAAAGAACCAACTGGCTGAATCGTCTTCCTGTACTTGGCTCGGCCAATCGTTGGGCTGGTGGGGCACTGGACGTCTTGGTCGGCTATTTGATTATTTTTATGTTTTTGATGATTTTTCAGCTGTTTCCTAGCCAATGGTGGCAAGATCAGCTTGCTCAATCGGGAATTGCTCAGCTGATGATCAGGGATACGCCGGGGATGGCCAAGGCAGCTCTGCAGCTATTGGGATAGATCGGCATCAGTCTTTAAAGCTTAATAGGTGCTTGATACGGACTGAAAGGAGTTTTAAATGAACGAAAAAATTTTAGAAACATTAGAATTTCAGCGAATTAAAGATCAACTGGCAAAGTATCTGGCATCGGCAACCGGCAAGCAGGAACTTGCTGAGCTGATGCCGCAGTCTGATTATGAAACGGTACTTTCCTGGCAGAAAGAAACGATGGATGGAGCAGACATTCTGCGCTTAAAAGGCGGCATGCCGATTCCCAAACTGGCAGATGTTCGGCCACAGATGAAGCGATTGAAGATCAAGGCCAGCTTAAATGGTGCCGAACTAGCGCAGATTGCCAAGGTCTTGCGGGCCAGCATGAGCGTCCAGCATTTTTTTGAAAGACTGCATGCCGAAAAAATCATGCTGCAGGTACTGCCTAAAGAAGTTGATGAATTGGTGACGATTCCTTCCATTACCAAGCGGCTTTTACAGTCAATCGATCAGGATACCGGTGCTGTTTTGGATGAGGCTTCCAGCAAGCTGCATGGGATTCGACAGCTGATTGCTAAAACTGAGGCTGAGATTCGCCAGCAGATGGAAAAATATACGCATGGCAAAATGGCCAAGTACCTAAGCGAGCCGATTATTACGGTCCGCAATGAACGTTATGTGCTGCCAGTACTGAGTCGTGAGCGAAGCCGTTTTGGCGGGGTAGTTCATGATCAAAGCGCCAGTGGTCAAACGCTGTATATTGAGCCAGCCAGTACAGTTGATCTGAACAATCGTCTGCGTCAATCGCAAATCGAGGAACGGCAAGAGGTCAGAAGAGTCCTGGCAGCTCTTTCAACGATGCTGGCTCCTTATCGGCTGGATATTCAGAATAATGCCAAGATTCTGGGACATCTGGATTTTGTCAATGCCAAGGCTAAAATGGCCCATGACACCAAGGCAACACTGCCTTTGCTCAGCCAAGCCGGTCAGGTAGTACTGAAAAAGGCACGGCATCCATTGATTGATCCTAAAAAAGCCGTTGCCAACGATATCAAGCTGGGACAGGACTACCATGCCATCGTGATCACTGGTCCAAACACGGGTGGGAAAACCATCACCTTAAAGACGCTGGGGCTGATTCAGCTGATGGGACAGTCTGGCATGTTTATTCCGGCAGCTGAAGGCAGCACGATTGCAGTTTATGACGAGATTTTTGCCGATATTGGCGATGAGCAGTCACTGGAGCAAAACCTGAGTACGTTTTCTGGTCATATGGAAAACGTGAAGGCAATTCTAGATCAGACTACGGCTCATAGCCTGGTGCTGCTTGATGAGCTGGGAGCCGGAACTGATCCTAAAGAAGGGGCGGCTCTGGCAATGGCGATTTTAGACAAGATTGGTGTGTTAGGCAGTGACGTTGTAGTTACGACTCATTATCCTGAGCTAAAAGCCTTTGCCTATGATCGACCAGAAACCATTAATGCCAGCATGGAGTTTGACCAAAAAACGCTGCGGCCGACATATCGCCTGCTGCTGGGGATTCCTGGACAGTCAAATGGGATCGCCATTGCCAAACGGCTGGGAATTGGTCAAGACGTAATTGCCGAGGCCCAATCGCTGGTCAGTGATGACAGCCAGGATCTAAACAAGATGATCGGCGAACTGGTTGAGCAGCGCAAACAGGCCCGGGAGCGCAGCGAGGAGCTTGAGGTGCTTTTGACCAAAAATAAAGCAGCGGAACAAGAGCTTAACGACAAGCTGACTCGGTTTGAGGAACAGCGCGAGAAGCTATATGAAGATGCTCGTTCCAAGGCTAACCATCAAGTCTCGCAGGCTAAGAAAAAAGCTGATCAGATTATCCATCATTTGCGCCAACTGGAGATTACCCAAGGCGGCAGCGTTAAGGAAAATGAATTGATCGATGCACAGGGAGCTTTAAATGCGCTGCACCAAAATCCACGCCTAAAGCACAACTCAGTCTTGAAAAAAGCCAAGCAAAAGCGCGACCTGCATAAGGGGGATGCCGTCTTAGTCAAATCTTACGGTCAAAGAGGCGAGCTTTTGGAGAAACGCGGCAACCACAAATGGGAAGTACAACTGGGAATCTTGCGGATGGAAATTGACGAAAACGACCTGGAGAAAATATCCAAACAGCAGCTCGCCAACGCCGAAAAAGAGCGCGAACTCAAGCGTCGTCCAGTGCGTACGGTTCAAACGCGGCATACGTCAGCCCGCCTGGATCTGCGCGGTCACCGCTATGAACAGGCGATGAGCGAATTGGCTCAGTTTATCGATCATGCACTGCTTAATAATCTTTCACCGGTTACCGTAATTCATGGTAAGGGAACTGGTGCGCTGCGAAAAGGAACATGGGAATACCTGCGCAGCAATCCGCGCGTTAAGTCGTTTGCCTACGCGGCGCCTAATGCTGGTGGCGATGGGGCAACGATCGTCTATTTACAGTAGAATAAGTTTATTAAGCGCGACTTATAAAAAGTAAGCAAAATAAGTGACGAAAATCAGCAGTTTTGGTATGATAAGATCATCAACCAATGAAGGGAGCCTTTATCATGGCAGTTAAAACTACAACCGATCAGACTTTTGAACAGGATACCCAGCAAGGCGTTGTGTTGATCGACTTTTGGGCAACGTGGTGTGGTCCCTGCCGCATGCAGTCGCCAGTCGTAGATGCCTTATCAGAACAGATGCCTGACGTTGCCTTTTACAAGATGGACGTTGATGAAAATCCGGCAACGCCTCAGCAGTTTCGGATTATGAGTATTCCAACCTTGATGATCAAAAAGGATGGTCAGGTGGTCGATCAGCTGATTGGCTATCATTCTGCCGATCAGCTCAAGCAGGTTTTGAATCAATACCTTTAAAATAAAAAGCATCGCTCAATCAAGATGATGAGTGATGCTTTTATTTTTGGGGAGCCTGCTTTTTATGACGAAAGCGACGGCCTTTTTGAGAATCAGCCTCAGAGGCTTGTTCAGAGGCTGGCTTTTCGATTTCAATAAATTCAGCCAGTTCTGTCCTTTCCGATTCAGTATCGGACTGAGGATCATTTTGAGCAAGAATTTCGACGTAGCTGCGTTTGTGCTCGATTACCTCGGCTTCAGTAACGGCACTAAGCTGAAATTCCAGTTCTTGGGCGAGAAAACCAGCCTCTAGAGAAAAAGAGGTTTCCTCTTTATCAACTGCCAATCGCTCCTCAACGATGGGACCACTCAAACGCCAAACATGCTGAATTGAGTTTTTTTGACGCAGTTCGAGTTTTCCCATCCCCAGCTGCTCGGTTAAAACGATCAAATCCTCAAGCGATGCTACCGGATACTCACGGGCTAGGTCCTTGCCAATCCAATAAAGAATGCCGTCAGTTTCTTTGCCGAGAATTGCTGGCAAAATCACATCGCGCATGGTGCCGGCAATTAAGCCGCGATGACTGTGTATCAAACGGTCGTAGGTTTTTTGACTCATCAGAAATACGATCCTTCCTTTTCGCAAATCATAATTCATTATAATAGAAAGTCAGACATTAGTTCCTTAAATATCGTTAAAAACTTATTTTAATTTGATGCTGATGCTTTTTTAAGATCAAAACGAGTTTGACTGCTGGTTGGCAAATCATCAATTGACGATTTTAAGATCGGGTTTGCCGCAAAACTTGAAAATAACGACAAATAAATAGATAATGGAGTTTCAAGTATTTGGAAGAAAGGTGTTGCAATTATGGATAAACGGCCGATTGGGATTATGGATTCCGGCCTTGGCGGCTTATCAGTCATCCGGATCATGAACCAGCAGCTGCCCCACGAAAAATTGATTTTTGTGGGCGATCAGGGACATTTTCCATATGGTACGCGCACGCAACAGGACGTTTGTCAACTAGCCTTAAACATTGGTGAGTTTTTCAAGCGTCAAAACGTCAAGATGATGATCATTGCCTGCAACACGGCAACAGCAGCCGCCTTGTCAACTCTGCAGCAGAAGATGCCGTTTCCAGTAATCGGTATGATCGCTCCTGGAGCCAAGGGAGCACTGCAGCAGGAGCACCATGATTCAGTAGGCGTGATCGGAACGGCGTCGACAATTAAAAATCATGCCTATGAAAAAGCACTGCATCAACTAGATCCTGATGTCTTAGTAGTTGAAAAAGCCGCGCAGCCATTGGTTTCAATCGTTGAACATGGTCAGACCGGAACCAGTCTTGCCAAACAGACGGTTGATGAACAGCTAACAGTTTTTGATCAACAGCCAGTTGAGACCTTGATTTTAGGCTGTACGCATTTTCCGTTCTTGGCAGCTGAGATTCAACAAAAGCTCGGTAAGAAGGTAACATTGGTTGATCCCGCTAAAGAAGCAGTCAACAGTGCCGAAAAATGGCTGATTAGTCACGATGCCTGCAATGACGCTGCACTGCTTCCGCAGAGCCAGCTTTACTCAACTGGCGACGTCAAGGTCTTAGAATCAGGGGCCAATCAGTGGCTGAGCAATTCGAACTATACGTGTGCACATTTGGAACTTTAAGAAAGGAAAGCAATTATGGAAACCATTGTAGTTGCTACCAAAAACCCGGGGAAGGCGCGTGAATATGCTGAAATGCTGGCGCCAAAAGGAATTGAGATCAAGACGCTGGCAGATTTTCCCACTTTTGCAATTGATGAGGACGGTCAGACATTTGAAGAAAATGCGCTGATCAAAGCCCAGACCGCCGTTGAAAAACTAAACTTACCAGTTTTGGCGGACGATTCAGGATTGGTGGTTGACGCTTTAAACGGCGAGCCGGGAGTTCATTCGGCGCGTTATGCCAAAGACCATGATGATGCTGCTAATAATGCCAAGCTATTGGAAAAGATGGCTGGGGTAGCTGACGAAAAAAGAACGGCGCACTTCCACACGACCATTGTAGGTTTAAAGCCAAATGGGGCCCAACTGACAGCTGATGGGCGCGTTGATGGACATATTCTGCATGAATTAACCGGCAGCAATGGCTTTGGCTACGATCCGCTTTTTTATGTTGATGAGCTGCATTGTGCCATGGCAGAGCTGAACAGCGAGCAAAAAAACGCCATCAGTCACCGAGGCCGCGCCTTAGCAGATTTTATGAAGCATTTTAATGAGTGGTGGCAGGCATAGCCTGATTGACGATGACAGTTTAGGGGAGTTGATTTAATGAAAGCATTATTTGTCAGTGACAATCACGGCGATCGCGCGATTTTGCAAAAAATAGCTGCTCGATTTGGCAATGAAGTCGACATAATGCTGCATTGCGGTGATTCAAACCTTGAGCCAAGCGATCCGGTCATGCAGCCATTTAAGACCGTGATTGGCAATACCGACTGGGGATTGGACTATCCGCAGTCTCAGTTGGCAGTCGCGGATCAAGAACGAATTTTGGTCGTGCATGGTCATCTTTATCAAGTCAATTTTACCTTGACGCCATTAATGCTGCTGGCTAAAGAGCAAAGAGCGACGATTGCAGCCTATGGTCATACTCATCAATTAGCCGTTGAGTTTAATCAAGGAACGCTTTATTTAAATCCGGGCAGCATCAGTCAGCCACGCGGACAGTATCAAAATATTGGCGGCACTTTTGCGATTGTGACGGCTGACTCAAATAAGCTTGATGTTCAGTACTATGATCGCAGGATGCAGCCGATTAATGATCTGCACTTTATCTTTTTACGTCAGTAGACGATCATCTTGGTTTGGAATAATAGTCGCATTTGACGTCCATAAGCATTACAATAAAAGCAGGTTGATGAAGGGATGATTTAAGAATGATTAACCAACAGATTCGCCAATTAATGATGGATCGCCGCGAAAAATTCATGATTCCAGCCAGCCTGGTTGCTACGGTCAATGAAGACAATTCACTGTATCATGCATTCTTGGTACTGACTAAGGATCATTATGCCAAGATCGTTGTCGTCGATAATGAAAGTCACTATCGCGGATTACTGTCGCTTTCAATGATTACCGATGAACTGTTAGAAACTGACCGAATCAATCTGGATAAGCTGCAGACGATGAAGGTCAGAGACGTTATGCAGACTGATGCCCCAGTGATTACTGATCCTTATGACGTGGAAGAAAATCTGCATCTGCTGATTGATCAGTCATTTTTGACGGTCGTGTCTGAACACGGTGAATTTACCGGCATCGTTACGCGTCGCGAATTGTTGAAGGCCGTTAACTATGCGGCTCACACGTTTGATCGGCATTTTGAGGTGCTTGATCTGCCAGAAACTGAAAATGTCTAAAAAAAGAGCAGCCTGGCTTAGGCTGCTCTTTTTTTTAGTGGGAAAAATCAAAATAATGTTCGATCGTATCCAAAACGCCGCTCTCTTGATTAGTCAGACGCGTTACGTTGGATGCGGCCAAGCGAATCGGCAAAGCAGCATTTTTCATAGCATAACTGTGAGAAGTCAGCGTAAGCATGCCCAGATCGTTTTCATTATCGCCAAAGGTCATGATTTCATTTTGACGCAGATTGAATTGACTGGCGATCGCCATTAAAGCATTGCGTTTAGTAGCATGAGCATCACCAATCAATTCAGTATTGAAGCCTGAGTTTTCCATGATCAGATTGGCTGGCAACAGATTGTCCAATTCACTGGTAACATCGGTAATATCAATATGATCGGCAAAATTTACCGAAATCTTAGTGAGCGGCTCGTTAAGCGGATATTTAAAAATGTCTTGCAGGTTGGGTACGCGTTTAACATTTTCATAAAAAAGCTTGACGATGGCAAAATTTTTCTCATCCATGGATTGATCAACAAATGAGGTCGTTGGTCCTGAAATAACCAGCTGATTGATGTCGTCATCACCATACAGTCTGGTCAACGCGACCAAAACGGCCCTTAAGTCATCATGATGCAGCGGAAAGCAATCAATCAGCTCATCGCCATAATGAATTACCGAACCATTTTGCGAGATAAAAATCATCTGGTCGGCAACTGCGGCAAATTCGCGACGCAGACGAGGGTATGAGGAACCACTGGCTGCCACCAGCTGAACGCCATTTTTAGTCAGCTTGTCAAAGACTTTTTTAAAGCGGTGATGGTCGTAGTTGTGTTCATTATTTAAAAAAGTGCCATCCATATCGGTAGCAATTAAACGAATAGACATAGTCATAAACCTTTCTTGGTGAAGTTAGTCAAGCGAAACATGGGCATTGTTTAAAGCCGTCAGATAAGCTGCCAGACAGTCACTGGTCAATTGATATTCGGCATCATAAGTCGTCGTCAAAGCCACGCGGTAAACCAATGAGGCCTTGGCAGAAGCAGTTGCTGGAATCGTAACGGGACCAACGATTTTAGGAGCGGGATGCTTGCCGAACTTGCCCTGTGTGATTAGTTTTTGGTTGACTGCTGCAATGACTTTTTTGATCTCATCCAATGGCGCATTGGGACCAATTGGAATGTCGACACTGGCATGCCAGGTTGAGCGGGAAAGATTGCTGACGGTAGTAATATTGCGATTGGGAATGTAGTTAAGCGTGCCATCCGCGCTGGTGACGCGGGTAGTTCGCAGTCCAATGCCAGAAACCGTGCCCTTAACCGTACCGATTACCACGACATCGCCAACGTCAAGCTGTTTTTCCAGCAAAATAAAAAAACCGTTGACCATGTCGCTGACGAATCCCTGTGCGCCAAGTCCCAAAGCAATACTAAAGATTCCGGCACTGGCGACGAGGGTTCCCACCGGTACGCCAATCAAAGAAAGCAGGGCATACAGCAGAAAGAAAAAGCAGGTATACCGATAAATATTGAGCGTCAGGGTGTGAAAGGTTGCCATGCGATGAGCGCCAAGCATGTTAAAACGTTTGGTATGACTAAAGGCGTAGTTGATGATGAGTTTGCCCGCCCAAAGAATCACGAAAAAAATAACGATCGTCAGTAAAATCGAAAATAGACGATTGACGATATTTTGGGCAATCTGGTCCAGATCGACGTTGGCAAAAGATTTAGTCAGCTGTTGGATCTGCTTGTTCATTGAAATCGCTCCTTATATAGATTCCAGACAACTATATCATAAGTCAACCGCTAATAATAATTAACAAAAAATTATGCGATATGTTAAACTTGGTGTAACTACAAAGGAGGAGCTTTTAAATGACTGCTGGACAAATTGCCGGCCTGATCGCGGCGATCGCGTTTGTAGTGCTGGTTTGTTTTATTGGAATGTTTTTGTCTCGTTTGGGCAAGACACTGGAAGAAACGACTAAAAGTATTGATGGATTAAGCAAAGACGTTGATGCACTTACTCATGAATTAGAAAACGTTTTAGGAAATACCAACGAATTATTGGAAGACTTGAACAAAAAGTCGTCAGAACTGGATCCGGCGGTAAAAGCCATTGCCGATCTTGGGCAGAGTGCCAGCGACGTTAACGCAGCGGCACGCCAGTTTACTGACAAGCTGAACGCGCAGCATGAAAGTGCCAAGCAGGGACGCCAGCTGTTGGCAAATGCCGGTAAAAAAGCAGTACTAAACCTGTTTAGCAAGCTGCATCGTTCCAAGGAAAACTAGTTTTGATTGGAGGATAAGCACATGACGAAAAAAGTTTTAGCTGGTTTTTTGGTTGGTGGCGCGGCCGCATTTGGAGCCTGGCAAGCGCTGAGTGCCGATAAGAAAAAGCAGATTAAGCAGGCTGTGGCTGATAAGACGCATGATGCCGTTGATTATGCAACCGACTATGCAATCAATGCCTTGGATCTTGCCGATGGAATGGTGCAGGATGTTAAGGAACAGGCTGTTGACAAGTTTGGCGATAAATTTAGCGACTTGGCCGGCTCAGTAAAAAAAGGCGCTGATACGGTTAAAAAAAGTGCTGATCAAGCGGTCAATCATTTTACCAACGATGATTTTGACGAACAGACCGCTCAGATTAGAGAAGAACTTGCCAAAGCCCAGTCCGACACCTCAAGCCAAGATGATATCGTGATCGACAAAACTGCGGATGCATCTGATGAAGATAATGATGCTGCTAGTCAGGATGATCATTCATCATCAAGCGACCAAGATTAAAAATTATGAATCGACAAAAAAAGCACTTCACTTTTGCTGGTGAAGTGCTTTTGATTTGCAATTTATCTGCCAACGTATTGCAGTTCCTTTGTCGTATGAGTAAATGGCTCATTGCCATCTTTTGTAATATGGATGCAGTCTTCGATTCGGACACCGGCAAAACCTGGGATGTAGATTCCTGGTTCAATTGAGAAGCACATGCCAGGCTCAAGCAGCATGTCGTTTCCTTCCATGATTGAAGGAAACTCATGGTCGGTCATTCCCATTCCGTGGCCCAGACGATGAATGAAGTATTCGCCATAGCCGGCCTGGTCGATAATGTTGCGGGCAATCTTATCCAGTTCCGCGGCGGTCATGCCAGGCTTGGCAGCTTCTTGGGCAGCCAGCTGAGCCTCAAGGCAGACTTGATAGATGTCTTTTTGTTTATCATTAAGCGTTCCGACTGCTACTGTCCGAGAGGCATCACTGGTGTAGCCGTCAACGTTGGTTCCCAAATCAAACAATACCAGCTCGTTGTCTTGAATCTTGGTGTCATTGGTAGCGCCATGTGGTTCAGCTGCATGGGCACCGGCTTGAATCAAGGTATCAAAACTCATATGCATAACGCCGTGTTTTTGCAGAGCATAGTGGATTTCAGCGGCAATCTGGTTTTCAGTTGCGCCAATCTTGACGGCATCAAAACCGACCTTAAAGGCGAAATCAGCCCACTTGCCATTTTCTTCCAGAATAGCAATCTCGTCTGGCGACTTGATCAAACGCATATGCTGAATCGTTGGCGTCATATCATAGTCAAAGCTGGCTTTAGGAAACTGCTCTTGTAAGGCCCGCAGTCGAGCAACGGTCAAAAAGCCTTGTTCAATCCCAAATCTGCTTGGAGCGGCAACGCGTTTCTTGACTTGTTCGGCAATCATCGCATAAGGCTGCTCATGATCGAGGTAGCCGTAAACGTCATAGGGCCAGCCAGTATCCTTGATGGCTTCTACTTCAAGTGCTGGGGCAAACAGGAAAGGATCGTGATCAGCAAAGACCAGCAGCGCCAAAACCCGTTCAATCGGATCGCTGCCAAAACCAGTCAGATATTTAATGGTCATTGGATCACTGAGATAGGCAACATCGAGCTGTGCTTCATTGACAGCTTGACGCAATTGTGTTAATTTGTTCATTTGTCTTGCTCCTTATGCATAAGATGAGATTTTTTTAAGCAATTGTTAATATTATAGCATATTTGTTTATCATTACGTTTGCGCAAAACCGTTAATTTTGTTATATTGATTGCGGTTATGAAAAACCGATGAAAGCAACTAAAATCAACAAAGAAAGGGCTTATAAATTATGGAAAAACAATCAGTTACCATTTACACCGTGGCACGTGAAGCGCGTGTTTCCATGGCGACCGTTTCTCGTGTGGTTAACGGTAATCCCAACGTTAAACCAGAAACGCGCAAAAAAGTGCTCGACGTTATCAAGCAGTTAAACTACCGCCCGAATGCCGTTGCTCGTGGTCTGGCCAGCAAAAAAACGACGACGGTTGGTGTTGTGATCCCAGATGTTACGAATGCATATTTTGCAGAATTGGCATTGGGGATTGACGATATTGCTTCAATGTACAAATACAACATGATTCTGACCAACTCAGATGCTGATGATCGAAAGGCGCTGCAAGTCGTTCGCGGGCTGATGGCCAAGCAGGTTGATGGTATTATCTTTATGGGGCATGACATTCCAGAAGAACTGCGGCAGGAATTCAGCTCATCCAATGTACCAGTCGTTGTGGCTGGTTCCGTTACTAATGATGACGAGCTGCCAACGGTCCGGATTGATTATCAAGAAGCTACCAAACAGGCCATTAAATACCTGATTGAACGTGTTGATGGTCCGGTGGCACTGGTAGTAGGCTCAAAGGATAGTACTATCAACAAGCGTTACCGCATTGAAGGCTACAAGCAGGCTTTGCAGGAAGCAGGCAAGGATTTTGACGAAAAGCTGATCTTTGAGACGCATGATTCTTATGCTGAAGGCTACAAGCAATCTCAAGCTATTGCTGACAGTGGTGCTAAGGCAGCCTTTGTCAGCGATGATGGCGTAGCAGCGGGCTTGCTGAACGGTTTGACTGATCACGGCGTTAAGGTTCCTGATGAGTTCCAGATTGTTGCCTCAAACAACACTAAGACCACTGAGATTACACGCCCTAAGCTGACTACGATTACGCAGCCGCTTTATGATTTAGGGGCCGTATCAATGCGTCTATTGACCAAGTTGATGAACAGCAAGGATGAAGACAAAGAAGATGAATCCAAAGACGTTATTTTGGAACATGGTTTTGAAAAGCGTCAGTCAACGCGCTAGAAGGTGATTGATCTTTGATGTCTCGAGAAGAGATGCATCGTCAAAAACAACAGGCCGATGTTTCCGTTAAACAGCCGCGTCATCATCATTTTGGGGCGACCTTTTTGGGGATCTTGCTGACGATGGTGGTGGCAATCGCGGTTTTGCTAAATGCAACAGTCTTAGATGCCGATTTTGCGGCTGATGAGCTGGCCGATTCGCCAATCAGCACGCAGCTTCAAGAAGAAGTCAATGGCAGTTTAAGCGAATATGGCGTTTCTGGCTCACTGCTAACAACCAAGGAAACGCATCGCTTGGTAAGGCAGGCAGTTAAACAAGTCTATGCTGGCAAGAGCATTAAGCTTGATCTTACCAATGTTGAAAAAAGACTGCAGTCAAAGGTTGATGATGAGCTGGGATCATATGGTCTTTCAACATCACTGCTCCCATCTTCGGCAACCAGTGAGTTCAATCAGCAGCTGACGAATCAGGTCAACCAAAAACTGAACACCGATGAGGTACAGACGGCTGCCAAAACGATTACGACCGCTAAAACAGTCGTTAACGTTCTGTTGGCAATCAGTGGAGTGGCACTGGCAGTCTTAATTGTCTGGAGCTTATTTAAACACTGTTTTCTGGCCATTTTCAGCTGGTCGACTGCCTGGTCAGCAGGACTGTACTTTGGCTTTGTTTGGCTGATCAAGCTTGGAATCAATCAGGCTGCTCAAGAACAACCAGATTATGCTTCAACGATTGCAACCATCGGCAATGACGTTTTAACCAGGGGATGGAGAATTGCCTGGCTGCTGTTGGTGCTGGCTTTGGTTGGCTGGCTTTTGCGCGGTGGGCTGCGAATTCTTCGTCGTCATTGATAAAGTCTTGAATTTACCAGCTTAATTTGGTAAAATTTCAATGTTTGTTATCTAAATCTATATAAGAAAAGAGGAGTTAGTAATGTCAGGACATTCAAAATGGCATAACATTCAAGGGCGTAAAAACGCTCAGGATGCCAAGCGTGGCAAGATTTTCCAAAAGATTTCTCGTGACTTGTACCAAGCCGCTAAAACAGGTGATCCTGATCCAGCAAACAACCCTCAACTGCGTCTGGTAATCGACAAGGCTCATGCAGCCAACATGCCTAAGAAGAACATTCAACGGGCAATTGAAAAGGCTACTGGTGCTGGTGGTGCCAAGTTTGAAGAAGTTACTTACGAAGGCTATGGCCCAGGTGGGGTTGCAGTGATGGTCTTTGCCTTGACTGACAACAAGAACCGGACGGCCGCTGCAGTACGTTCTGCATTTACTCATTCCGGCGGTTCGCTGGGTGCCAGTGGCTCTGTTTCCTACATGTTTGATCGCAAGGGCTTGATTGAAATTCTGCGTGACGGTCTCGACAAGAGCGAAGACGACATGCTGATGGATGCTCTGGATGCCGGTGCTGAAGACATGAAGGCTACTGACGACAAGTTCCAGATCTTCACGGCACCAAGCGACATGACCAGCGTTCGTGATGCTCTGCAAGAACAAGGCTACGAACTGGATACGGCTGAAGTAACGATGATCCCTCAAAACACGACGGTTGTTCCTAGCGACAAGGTTAGTCAATACAAGCACTTGATTGACGAACTGACTGACAACGACGATGTTGCCGACATTTATGAAGCTGGGGTTATCGAAGACGATGACGATGCTGAATAGTTTCGTTTTTAGGCGCGGGCAATAATGCCTGCGTCTTTTTTTCTCCAAAGCATTCAATATTTACCAATGTCAGGTAATGCATTTCGGTATTTTAATGCTAATCTTTAGAAGATCACGCCAACAGCGACGCTTACAGTCGAGAGTGGCGTGATTTTTTTATTAGAAAACTTTTGCAAGCGAATAATCGGCATTAAAAAAATATCATCCTGCTTCTTTTGGCATATAGCATTGTTAGAGGAGGGATAATTTTGAAAAGCGAGTTCTCAAGAGACATTGCGGTTTTAATTCGCTACCGGGTGTCGGATCTCTATGTTCTGCCATATCGCAGCTACTATCGACTTTTAATCATGCATGAGGGTCAGCTGCAGCTTTATCAGCAATGGCCATTACCACTTGGCAAGCGTTTGATTGCATATTTAAAGTATCGTGCTGATATGTCAGTCAGTGAGCATCGTCGCCCACAGTCAGGATCGCTTTGCTGGCACGCGCCTAGGGGAAAGGTAGACTTAAGATTGTCGTCGGTTGGTGACTGTCGTGGACAGGAGTTACTGGTGGTACGTTTTATCTATCGTTTATGCAATGATTATCGGATACTGGTACCACCGCAATGGCAAAAACTGCAGCAGACTGCTAAAAAACGGGGGTTGATGCTGTTTGCCGGACCAATGGGATCAGGAAAGACAACGACGATGTACCATCTGGCACGTCAGTTCGTTGACCAGTGTGTTGTTATGACGATAGAGGATCCGGTTGAGATTACCGAGCCATTGTTTATTCAGCTGCAGGTCAACGAATTGGCTGAGATGGGCTATCAGCAGCTGCTTAAGGTTGGCTTGCGGCATCGACCACAGATCTTTATCATTGGCGAGATTCGTGATCCACAAACGGCACAGATGGCAGTTCAAGCAGCCTTAAGCGGTCATCTGGTCATGGCAACCGTGCATGCCAGAAATGTCTACGGAGCGTTGACTCGTCTAGAACAGCTGAACGTCGATGACTTTTATCTGCAGCAGGCGGTCAGCTGTGTCTGCTATCAACGACTCTTGCCGACTGTAAAAAAACAATTGGCGGTACTGTTTGATCTATTGGCTGATGATGCATTGCAGGAAAGTTTTACAAAGCGAAAGGTGGGGATGACCGATGCTTGGCAGCAGCAGCTTAAAAATTGCGTGGCCAAGGGCTGTGTGGAAAAGAGCGTGGCCCAGTCATACCAAGCCGGTTAATTTTAAAGCCGGTCAACAGGCTGACTGGTTTTTACTGATGCATGATTTGTTAGCGGTTGGCTTCTCGCTGCAGCATGCAGTTCAATTCTCACAGCGAGTCTATCCGCAGCAGGCCGCTTTTTTTTCAAAAATTGATCAGCAGCTTAGGACCGGTTATCTGCTGGCAGATGCGTTAAAGCCATATTTAAGAATTGAGCTTTACTATCAGCTTTTGCTGGCTGAGCAGCATGGCAGTCTCTCGATAACGCTAAAAGAGATTGGTCAGTATTTACAGGTCCAAAAGCAGCAGCATCGTCAGCTAAAGACGCTTTTGGAATATCCGCTGATTTTATTGGTGATGCTGGGGACGATTTTGGCGGCTTTGCTGATTTTTGTTTTTCCCGAGCTGCAAAGCTGGCAGCAGCAGAATCAGCTGCCAATCGGCGAGCAATGGCCGATTGGCGAAACACTGATAATTACAGGCGGTGTTTTTTTTAGCTATGGAGGATTGGCAGCAATTCACTGGCGGCATATGTCAACGCTAAAAAAAGTAAGACATCAGTGTCGCTGGCCGCTGTTTGGCAAAATCTTTCGTGAATACTATGGTTATTATCTGACGTCCAATTTAGCTATTTTGCTGCAGCATGGTTTCTCTTTGCGTGAAATTTGCCAACTGACGAATAATTTTGATGATGATTCGTTATTGCATCAGGTTGGTCAGGCAGCATTTGAGCTCAGCTCGCAGGGAAGACAGTTGACCGACCTAATCTTGAAAGCACCTTTCTTACCGGATGAACTGGCTATTTTTATCAATCGTGGCTTGACCAATGAACAATTAGGCCAGGAACTGACTTTATTTTCCAAGCTCAAGTTTAAAAAATTTCGGCAGTCAACGATGCATATTCTGGTATTGGTGCAGCCAGCGCTTTTTATTTTGATTGCTGCTGGGATTTTTTTAATGTATCTCAGTATTCTTTTGCCAATCTATCACTCACTGCAGGAGGTTTACTAAGATGTTAAAGAAGCAGAAACGGCACGCGTTTACGCTATTGGAGATGGCCATCGTCTTATTTATTATCAGTCTGTTGGTGCTGATTATTTTGCCAAATCTCAGCACACAGCGCGAACATGCAACCAAGATTCATGAAAATGCCATGACTAATGTCGTCCAGACCCAGCTTGATCTGTATGAAAATGATACCGGACAAAAAGCCCAAAGCATAGATCAGCTGGTTGAAAATCAATATCTAACCTCAGCTCAGGCACAAAAAGCAGCTAGTGAGCACATAAAAGTCGTCAATGGAAAGGCTGAGCGAAAATGAAAATTCGCCGGCCAGCCTTTACTCTGTTGGAAATGATAATTGTCTTGGGAATTGCTGCGTTGACGATGCTGATTGGCTGGCCCTCAATGCAGCGAACCATTCAGAAAAACGAAGAGCGTCAGTTTTGGCAGACCTTTCGTCAAGCATGGCAGGCAGCTCAGGTACGATCAAAGACCAGTAACGAGTCAACCCATGTTTTTTACCTAAAGAGCCACAGTCAGGTTGTCTTTTCCTGGGCAAGCGGCACCGAGCATATAAATGTTCCAAGTACGTTGTCGGTCAGACGGTTCAATGATATCGAGATGAAAAAAACGGGCTATGTCAGTCCACAGACAGAGGAGTTTGTTTCAACCTTGGACAATACGGATTATCAAATCAGAATTCAGTTGGCATGGGGGAGTTATCATGTACATGCAACGCAAAAAAAGGCATCGGGCAGTCATGCTGGGTGAGAGTGTAACGGCATTGGCGATTGCCGCGCTCAGTATCGTTTGTTTAATGACTGGCCTAAATGAATTGAATCATCAAAGAAAACTGGCTGATGAACAGCTGGCAGCAAGTCGACTGGCTAAAGAGGCCAGTGATGCTCTCAAAAGCCACCAAGGCCGCGTCAGGATCGTTCGAGCTCAGCTAGTGGCAACCGCTGATCATAGTAGGGTAGTCGTTGAACGATCGGGAAAGTGCATTCTAAAACTGGAAAGGCGGTAATGGCTTGAGACGATCAGCATTTACGCTGGCAGAAAGCATGATGGCGCTACTGATCAGTATGGTGACAGTTTTGGCGTTGGGGCAGACTATCAAGATTGTTGATCAAGTCAATCAGCGTGCTTTGGATATGCCGACGGATTGGTATTTATTCGTAACCGAGCTGGAATTATCGGATCGGCATTTCAGTCTTTGTCGATGTCAGGATGAACAGCATGCGGTGCTGTATGGATCTGCCACCAAGAAGTATTATGAGCTGACGGCTGAAAATGGTCGAATATTCCTACGGCTGCAGCATGGTGGTGGTTATTTGCCAATGCTTTATCAGGTTCAAGCGGCAACATTTAAACAGCTTGGCAGGCAGCGGTTAGAAATTGAGGTGAAAAGAAGCAATGGATATCGGCAAACAGCGGTTATCTGTCTGGCACCGTCGCAAAAGCAGTACGCTGCTGGCGGCGATGATCATGCTGAGTATTACGACAGCAGCCGTTTTGGCTCAGTATCGATATCAGGCTGGCCAAGCAAAACTGATTCATCGTCTTAGCGACCAATTCATTGCACAGACAATGCTAAATTTGACTGATGGCAAAGATAATGCGGACTTTAATAAAGGAATCGTCAAGCACGAGGACAGGCTGACAATCGTCTGTCTCAATGACGGATCATCTTTTAAGTTTCAAGAAGACGAGGCGCTTCCTTGAATTTGTCGGTAAAAATAGGTAAACTAATTTCGTACGACGAATGAGGATGGGAGTGACCAAAACTGGCAACACCAGAACAACTATTTGTACCATTTGATCGCGCAACGGAACTGTTACAGGCAGATTTGAACAGCTCTTATCTTGATGCATTTCTCGAAAATGCTGAAAATCTGGTTGATAATGGCAAGGTTCGTGTCGAGGATGGTTTGCCTAAGCCAGAGACGGTTGCTGAGTTAAACAAGCTATATCAGCAGCTGGATCTTTTGCATACCGACCGCGAGACAGTACGACGTCTTCTACAGCTGGATCTGTTAAAAGTGATTCGTAAGGATGCGATTCAAGCCAATCATCAAATGACGCCCGATACTTTGGGAATCATGATGGCCTATTTGATTGAAAAAATCATTGATCGCAATCATCCATATACGATTTTTGATCCGGCAGTAGGCACGGCTAATCTGCTAACAACGGTCATGAACCACCTGCAAGAGGCCATTGATCAGCCAGTACAGGGATACGGGATCGATAATGATGATGAGCTGCTGGCAGTTGCCAGCGTCAGCGTCTCATTACAAAAAGAGCCGGTTGAGCTGTTTCACCAAGATGCCATTGAGCCTTTGACGATTCCGCAAAGTGATTTGGCGGTTTCAGATCTGCCAGTTGGATACTACCCGCTTGATGAAAATACAAAAAATTATCAGACCCGTGCTGAAAAAGGACATTCATACGTTCATCATCTGCTGATCGAACAATCAATGAATTACCTTAAACCAGGCGGCTTTGGCGTATTTTTGGTACCGTCGAATCTCTTCCAGACTGAAGAGACGATGGGCTTTGTTAAGTGGATCCACTCGGTAGCGCATTTCCAAGGATTGATCAATCTGCCAGCTGATCTTTTTAAGAATCAAGCTGCTCAAAAATCGATTCTTCTTTTGCAGCGTCAAGGTGGTGGCAGTCATCAAGCCAAACAGGTTTTGTTGGGCAGTTTTCCGTCAGTCAAGAAGCGTGCTGAATTTGTAGCCTTTATGAATCAGATTGATGCATGGGTTGCTGCAAATCTTAAAAGTTGAGAGTTAGTAAAAGGAGAGATTACGCCAATGTCAAAAACGATTGCTGTTAATGCCGGCAGTTCGACCGTCAAGTTCAAGCTGTTTGACATGCCAAGCGAAGAAGTAGTAGCAGAAGGTCAGATTGAACGTATCGGTCTGGAAGTTGGCCATGCCGAAATCAAGTATGGTGACGGTCAAAAGCTGAAAGAAGATAAGCCATTTGCTGACCACGAAGCCGCAGTTCAATATCTGCTCAAGCAGCTGCTGGATTTGAAGATCGTTGCCAGCTATGATGAAATTACGGCTGTTGGTCACCGGATTGTTGCTGGTGGTGAATACTTTAAGGATTCGGTTGTCATCGATGAAGACGTTATGAATAAGATCGATGCGCTGGCTGAATATGCACCATTGCATGACCCAGCTGAATTACAAGGTATTAAGGCTTTTAAGGAAGTCTTGCCGGATGCATTTGCAGTTGCCGTTTTTGACACTGCTTTTCATGCCAATATGCCAAAAATGAATGCCCTTTATAGTGTTCCTTATGAATGGTACGAGAAGTACGGTGCCCGCAAGTATGGTGCTCATGGTACCAGTCACCGTTACGTAGCGGCCCGGGCAGCTGAAATGCTTGGTCGACCATTGGAAGAACTAAAGCTGATTACTTGCCACATTGGTGCTGGGGCTTCGATTACTGCTATTAAGGGTGGCAAGTCCTTTGACACTTCGATGGGCTTTTCGCCATTAGCCGGGGTTACGATGGCCACTCGCTCTGGGGATGTTGATCCATCGCTGGTTGCTTTCGTCCAAAAGAAGCTGGGCGTTTCTAGCGATGAAATGGTTGACATGCTTAACCACAAATCCGGTCTGCTGGGAATTTCTGGAGTTTCCAGCGACATGCGCGATGTTGAAAAGGCCAAAAACGAAGGCAACGAGCGCGCACAGTTGGCTTGGGATATCTATGTCAACCGGATCGTTCGCTACATCGGCGCCTACATTGCTGAACTGGGTGGAGCAGATGCCATTGTCTTTACTGCGGGCGTTGGTGAAAACAGCATCACCGTTCGTCAGGCCGTAGCTGACAAGTTGGGCTACTTTGGTATTGCAATTGACCCAGAAAAGAACAACATTCGTGGCGTAGAGCGTGATCTGTCGACTGATGATGCTAAGATTAAGACGCTGCTGATTCCAACTAACGAAGAATTAATGATCGTTCATGATATCGAACGACTTAAAAAAGCCAGCAAGTAGTTGCTGTTAAAATTAAAATGGGACGCTGGTGAGCGTCCCATTTTTGTGTTTAGGAGTGATAATGATGCGTTTTGTGACTTCTGATACCCATTTTTTGGATCAGCATCTGTTAGGAGTTGACGATTTTGCGCCACGGCCGTTTGCTGATACCGAACAGATGGATGAGCAGATTATTGAACACTGGAATGCTAAGGTTGCCGAAAATGACATTGTATATCATTTAGGCGATATTGCCGTATATTTTGCCAAGCCAGCCAAGCGAGCCGATGAAGCGATTTTTGAGATTTTAAATGCGCTGCATGGTCACTTGGTACTGATCAAAGGCAATCATGATCGAAGAGAACTGTTTAAATATCTGGCTGCTCATAATTATGACTTAAATGGTCAGCCTAAATTCAGATTTCATGATGTTGGGGCTTTGATTAAGTATAATCATTGTCAGTACTATCTGACGCATTATCCAATGATGCTGGGGATTGCACCACGGATTATAAATCTGCATGGTCATATTCATCACTATGCCGTTCCAGTAAAAGAAAACGTTAATGTCGGGATTGATTCCCCAGAACTGGAATATCTAAAAAAACGGCCGGCATTTGGCGAGCCCTTGACACTGGCAGAAGTTGAGACGATTGCCCGGATAAAGGCAGAAAAGCTGACTCGACATTAGATCATAGCAGTGAGTATAATGGTTTGGATATTTATTAAAACAAGAAAGGAGTGGCTGATATCAATCGCAGTAAAGTTGAAGAATACATTGAACGTCGCCAGATGCAGCGGCAAGGCGTTTTTCGGATTCTACAGCAAGATCAGCAGCATTTTTTGATCAACAATCATCCTTACACGCTGGTTGCTGACTACAAAAACGCTTTTAATTCTGAGGCACTTGCTGATCGTTTTAGTTCCATTCTGGGTAAGTATGACTATATAGTTGGTGATTGGGGATATGGACAGCTGCGGTTGCGTGGCTTCTATGGCCCTGATAATCCACAGTATAATCCTGAGCAGGGGATGCAGACGATTCAAGACTATCTGTATGAAGACTGCAACTTTGGCTGTGCCTATTTCATCATCCATAATCAAGAGGTGCAGCTGCCAAGAAAGAATCGGCGGCCTGGCAGACGGTTTTCAAATCGACGCAAAGTTTCTGGGAACAGTAAAAAACATCAGTCGGGCGCAGCTGTCAAAGAGGTTCGACAATCGCTCAAGCAGCCGCCTTTAAAAGAACGTAAGAACCAGGAAGTGCGTCGCGTAAAAACCGGTAAGCATCGTCAAAAACTGATAGTAAAAAATAAGAATAATAAGCGAGAGAAAGCATGAAACAATATCAAGGCTATTTTATCGATTTAGATGGTACGGTCTATCGCGGTAAGGAAAGAATCCCAGCCGCTGCACGTTTTATCAAGCGCTTGCAGGAGCATCAGCGAGAGATTCTGTTTGTTACCAACAATAGTACCCGCAGTCCAAAAGAAGTTGCTGCCAATCTAAGAACAAATCATGATATTAACGTGACGGCGGCTAATGTATATACCTCTGCAATGGCAACCGCTGATTATTTGGTACAGCATGCTGGCCAAAAGCGCCGAGTGTACGTAATCGGGGAACGAGGATTAAAAGATGCTTTGTTAAATAAGGGCATGCAATTGACTGATCAAGATCCTGACTATGTCGTTGTTGGCTTGGATCGTAACGTGACTTATGAGCAGTTTAAGATTGCAACGCTTTGTATTCGAGCTGGTGCTGTTTTTATCGGTACGAATGGCGATACCAATCTGCCAAGCGAAGAAGGGATGATTCCGAGTGCTGGTGCTTTGGTTGAACTGGTTCGCTATGCTACACAGCAAGAACCAATCATGATCGGCAAGCCGCAAAAAACCATTGTTGAGATGGCTTTAAAGGCTAGTGGACTGAAAAAATCAGAGGTGCTGATGGTCGGTGATAACTATCAGACCGATGTCCAAGCCGGTATTAATACTGGAGTTGACACGCTCCTTGTCTATACCGGTCTTTCAAAGCCAGCCGATATTGAACATGCGGAAATTAAACCAACTTATACGGTGAAGACGCTTGATGAATGGAACGTTTAGAAAACAAATAGTTGAAGCCATTGGGACAATCCTTGCGTTGCTGTTGATAACTGTCGCGGCGGCTGGGCTTGCCCTTTTTTTAGTCTTGATGATCTCGCCGTTGATTTTAAGGATTCCGTCGCACTTTTTGAATCTTTCAAATGCAATGGTTTTAAAAGATTATCGTCATTTATTAATGTATCTTGTTCAGCCTTGGCCACAGCCGCCTTTGCACTTAGCCGGGATTCCAATGACTGAAGGTGCCGTTGAGCATTTTAGCGATGTCAGACACTTGATCATAACGGCACTTGCTATAACTGGATTGGCATTGTTTGGCGCATATGGAATCATACAGTATGAAAAAAAGACCTGGCAGCTTTGGAAACTGTCAGGTCCATTGAAGAATCTATTGGCATTGTTGATAGTCGTCGGGATGATGATTATCGTAGATTTTGATGACTTTTTTATCAAATTCCATTATCTAGCTTTTTCTAATATGAATTGGGTGTTTTCACCGACCAGCAATCCAATTATTAATTTGTTTCCCGATGATTTTTTCGCGATGCTGTTTGGAATCTGGTGGCTATTCACCATCCTGCTCTTGAGTTTGATTCAATGGCGAATCAACCGTTACTTGAGCAGACTTATTTGAGAGCTTTGATTTAATAAAGCTGATTACGGCAGGCATCAGGGTAACCACGATGATTGCCAGAATGATTGCCGAGAAATGGGCCTGGACAAAAGGCAGATTACCAAAGAAATAGCCGCACGAGCAACAGATGGCAACCCAGCTTACACATCCAACGATACTGTAGCGGATAAAACGCCGATATGGGAAACCGGATCCAGCTGCAGCAAAAGGAGCAAAAGTACGAATGATTGGCATATATCGAGCCAGGATGATCGCAGGAGCACCATGTTTTTCAAAGAATGCTTCTGCTTTTTCAAGACTCTGTTTATCGATCAATTTTCCGAACCATGAGTGATTTGATAGGCTCTTGCCGATTTTTTGACCGATCAGGAAGTTAATTGAATCGCCTAAAAGACATGAAATTAAGAAGCCAAATGCAAAAATCCAGATATTTAAGTGGTAGCTTGCGTTGGCAGCTAGTGCACTGGCGGCAAATAGTAGCGAGTCACCAGGCAGAAATGGCAAAATTACCGCACCGGTTTCAATAAAAATAATCAGAAACAGGATTAGGTAGCTGGCATCGCCAAATTGATTAACAATCTGAATCAGATGGGTGTCAATGTGAAGGATAAAATCGATTAAAGTCGACATATAAAACTCCTTTTATTTTTCTTATATTCAATTATCGCTAAGATTTTAACAGCAATTAGGGCCTTTTTGAAGAATAATCGTCAAATTAAACAAAAACGTAAACAATTTTAAATCATTCAGTAAAGTCCCTTTTTATAACATAGATAATAGTACTTATTTTGGATCGTATCGATCGTAATTTGAGAATTATTTTATAGTATTGGAGCTTTAAAGTTTGTGTTTTGAAAAAACGTTTAAAAAATATGGAAATAGCGTTGACGAAAGCTCAGAATATCGGTATAGTAGTTATCGTTGTCGATGAGGCAGACGCTGATGACAATCAGATTTGTTTCTAACAGTTATTAACGACTTTAAAAATGTTGTTGACAGCTACATGACTTCATGGTATATTATTATAGTCGCTTGTTTAAAACGTTTGAAAAAAGAATTGAAAAAGTTCTTGACAAATAACTAACAAGTGTTAAAATAATAAATGTTGTAACTGATCGATTGAATCGGTTACATGGTAGACCTTTGAAAACTGAATACAGTTTCGACGAACACAAATGTGCAGGGTCAT